>JAEEGL015504134.1_pt1 | contig 26095 bp, 23 predicted proteins | sample 9134231 | NCBI WGS metagenome assembly JAEEGL01 (sample SAMN16246548, study PRJNA631951) | gut metagenome | biome: gut microbiome; feature: rumen; material: fiber-attached | host: Bos | place: Iran: Karaj | collected 2018-10
ATAAAATATTAGATAATGATAAAAATAGTTCATTACAAGAAAAAGTAAATATGTTAGTTGATGAATTAGGAACATTGTTAAATAGTAAAGTAACAATAAATAAATCACTTCTTAGAAATGCAATTATAAGAGAATTAGTAAAACCTGCATTTGATCCTAAATCAACTTATAATAAATTTTTACAATCAGATGAGTTTAAAGAAGCTTTTGGGAAAAGTGGAGAACCGCTTTCTAAAAAATTATTAGAGTATCCTGATTTAATAGGAATGCTTTATATGAATTTTGAATTTAAAGGGTATCCAAATAATAGTGTAATTCATCATCTAGTTGTTGATGAAGTACAAGATTATTCACCATTACAAATGAAAATGATTGCAAAGATGTTTAATGGAGCTACTATTACGGTATTAGGAGATTCTTATCAAACAATTAATCCATATCATAAATATGAGTCTCTTGAAGAAATGAAAAAAGATTTAGGATATACAACAAAATATATGGAATTAAATAAAGCATATAGATCTAGTCCGGAAATAATAAATTATTCAAAAGAAATCGTAGATGATAATAAAATTGAAACTGTAAGAGAACAAACAAATAATCCTGTGATTGTAAAAGATGTTGATAAAAAAGAATTATTTACAACTTTAGTTCAAGATATTTTATCACTTAAGGAAAATGGATTTGATAGAATATGTGTTGTTACAAAAAGTAGTAGGGAATCGCTTGCAATATTTGAAGGATTAAAAGAATCAATAGATAATGTTAGTGTATTATGTGAAAATAATGAAGTTGGAAATAAGATGCTAATTGCTCCTTCATATAGTGCTAAAGGATTAGAGTTTGATGCAGTTATTTGTTATAACGATTACGATAATACTTACACAGAAGATGAAAGATGTTTATATTATGTAGCATGTACAAGAGCACAACATGATTTACTCGTATATAATGAACCAAAAGAATTAAAGAAAAGGAGAAAACAAAATGTTATTAATAGATAGTAAAGAGTTTAAAGCAAAGAAAATAATAGAATATTTTACTAGCAAACATATAATAGATGTTACTGATTTAAACTATGAAAAAGCGATTAAATTAGATAGAATGATTAGTATTTATTATTCAGAAGAAGATAAATTAACTAAATTTTATAAAATGAAATCATTATATAAAGACTCAAATAGTTTTCTTAAAGATTTTAAATGTTTAAAAGAAAATTTAGATGATTCTAAAGCATTATATTTATATGGATATGTAAATGAAATAGCAAATTATTTAGCAGAGGTAGAAAAAGGTATTTCAAAAGAAAGAGAAAAAGAATTAATAGCATTAGAAAAAGACAATTGTCTTGAGGATTATCCATATGCTAGATATTTTGTAAAAGAATTTGTAGATTACGAAGGTTCTTCTAATTTAAGTGATTTTCTTAGAGAAAAAGGATTATTTGAAAGAGATTTTAATAGATTTTTATATATCTTGATAAGTCTTGATGATGATTTATTTGATGAATATTTAAAGAAAGAAAGTAGAAATAGATTAAATAGACAACTAGAAGTAATTAGAAAACTTGAAAATTTAAGAAGTGGTGTTACTACTGGTTATACAAACGATGGATATAAATTTGATGATATAGAATTTTATAGTAATATACCTTTTTATGATGCAGATACTTCTAGATTAGTAATGGATGATTTTAATTTAAAAAGAATGTCAACAATAGAACAAAGATTTAGAGTACTATTAGAAAACTTATGCTTCACAAATGCAAATGAAATAATGAAATATGCATTTAATAATAAATTAATTGGTAAGAGTTCAGTAATTAAAAAAGAAGATATTATGAACACTAGATATATAATCAATGGTGAAGAACTATCAAAGGAATCAAAAGAAGAAATACTAAAATATATGGAAGATAGAAATATTCCATTTATTCAAGGAGCTTTTGGAGCAGTAAAAAATAAATATTTAGCTGGAGAATTAAAACCAGTTAAAGCAAAAACATTAGAAAAAGTAACTAATAATTAATTAGTTATTTTTTTTTATATTTATATTAGCACTTATAATTGACAAGTGCTAAAAAGAGTGCTAACATTTATATTGTACATAGAAAAGAGGAGATAAAATGAAAAAGAAAGAATTTAAAACTGAATCAAAAAGAATTCTTGATTTAATGATAAATTCCATTTATACAAACAAAGAAATATTTTTAAGAGAGTTAATATCAAATGCAAGTGATGCTATTGATAAGTTGTATTATAAATCACTTACAGATAGAAAAGTTAAATTAGATAAAGATGATTTCTATATCAAAGTTGAGGTAGATAAGAATGATAATACTTTAACTGTTAGAGATAATGGTATAGGAATGAATGAAGAAGAATTAGAGAATAATTTAGGAACTATTGCAGAATCAGGAACACTTTTATTTAAAGAAGAAAATAAAAATAAAGAAACAGAGTGTATTGGACAATTTGGAGTAGGATTCTATTCTGCATTTATGGTTAGTAAAGAAATTGAAGTAATAAGTAAAAAGTTTGGAGATAAAAAAGCCTATATTTGGAAATCAAGTGGTGTTGATGGATATACAATTGATGAAACTACCAAAGATGACTTTGGAACAACTATTATTCTTCATTTAAAAGAAGATACAGAAGATGAAAAATATTCTAAATTTACAGATGAATTTACTATTGAAAGTTTAATTAAAAAGTATTCTGATTATATTAAATATCCAATTAAAATGGATTTAACTCACGAACATAAAGATGAAGATAGTAAAGAAACAGAAACACATGTTCATGAAGAAGTAATAAATAGTATGATTCCACTTTGGAAAAGAAATAAAAATGAAGTAAGTGAAGATGATTATAATTCATTCTATATGGATAAATTCTATGATTATGAAAAACCATTAAAAGTAATTCATTCTAGTGTAGAAGGAAAAATTAGTTATAATACACTTATGTATATTCCTTCAAAAGCTCCATATGATTTTTATTCAAAAGATTATGAAAAAGGATTAGAGTTATATTCAAATGGTGTTCTAATAATGGAAAAATGTGGAGATATTTTACCTGACTATTTCAGTTTTGTAAAAGGTCTTGTAGATACTCCAGATGTATCACTTAATATTTCTCGTGAAATTTTACAACAAGATGCTCAAATTAAAACTATTGCTAAAAGTATCGAATCAAAAATTAGAAAAGAACTTGAAACAATGTTAGAAGAAGAAAGAGATAAATATGAAGAATTCTTTAAGACATTTGGAATAAATATCAAGTTTGGAATATATAATGGATATGGTCAAAATAATGATAATTTAAAAGATTTATTACTTTTCTATTCTTCAAAAGAAAAGAAATTAGTAACATTAAAAGAATATGTTGGAAGAATGAAAGAAGGACAAGATAAGATTTATTATGCTTGTGGACAATCTGTTGACAAGATAGATCTACTTCCTCAAACTGAAAACCTAAAAGAAAAAGACTATGAAATATTATATTTAACTGATTATGTTGATGAATTTACTCTACAAATGTTACAAAAATATGATGAAAAAGCATTTGCTAACATAAGTAGTGAAAATGTTGATGTTGATACTAAAGAAGAAAAAGAAGAACTTGCTAAAGCAAATGAAGATAACAAAGATATGTTTGAATTTATGAAGAAAGCTATAGATATTAAAGATGTAAGATTTACAAAAAAATTAAAAAATCATCCAGTATGTTTATCTTCTGAAGGAAATGTATCTGTAGAAATGGAAAAAGTAATTAATGCTATGCCAACAGATGAAAGAGTTACAGCAGAGAAAGTACTAGAAATAAATGAGAATCATCCAATTGTTGAAAAACTTCAAAAGTTATATAAGAAAGATAAAGATGAATTAGAAAAATATACAAAAGTATTATATGCTCAAGCAAGATTAATAGAAGGATTACCAATTGACAATCCAACAGAGATAAGTAATATGGTTTGTGAATTAATATCAAAGTAAGATGCTATCTAGCATCTTTTTTTGTCAAGTTTACACATTTTTACTCTTTACAAAGCGTATATTTACACTTTTTGAGGTAAAATATAATTGTAAAGAGGTGATAGTATGAATAAAACTAAGAAAATAGCATCATTTTTCATAGTTAGTGCTGTTATGTTTTTTGTACTATCATTTTATTCATTTTCTAAAGTAAATAGTTTAGTTTTAACAAATATTAATATGATTCATAACTCATATATTGATGATTATGATATTTCAAATACTAATATAAAATCTTTAAATAAAACTCTAGATGATTTTGAAAAGCATATTACTAGTGCAGAAGTAACATTTATTATAAATGATAAAGAATATAAATATGCTATTGCAGAATTAGGTGTTTCTATTAATAAAAGTGAAATAATGGAAAAGATAAGTAAATATGAAAATGAATTAGATTACTGGGATTTATATAATAATTATAGTAAAGATTCATTTGATAAAAGAACATATGATTATCATTTTGTTATAGATGAAGAAAAACTTAGTAAGTTTGTTGATAGTTTAAAGAAAAGAATTGATAAAAAAGCAAAAATGGGTTCTTTAAAAATGGGTGAAGATAGAAACTTAAAATATGTTGGAGAAGTAGCTGGATTTTCAATTGACAAAGAAAAATGTATTGAAGCTATTAAAAATAATTTTTTAACTAAAGAGTATAATCAAACTATTACTATTGAAGGAGAAAATATAAAATTAGAGAATCCTTTAAAAGTCATTAATACAAAAATATCTAGTTTTACCACAAAGTTTGATGATACAGTATCTAGAAAATACAATTTAATAGCAGGTGCAAAAAAATTAGATGGAATTATTATTGAACCACATACAGAGTTTTCATTTTTTGAAAATGTTGGGCCTTATACAAGCGTTAATGATTTCGTATATTATCTTGGTGTAATGGGAAATGGTGTATGTCAAGTTGCTACAACTTTATACAATGCAGAAATGTTAGCAGGACTTACAACAACTGAAAGATATAATCATGGAAAGAAATCAGAATATGTTGACGGTGGATTAGATGCAACAGTTGCAGTAACAAGTGGAATAGTTACAGATTTTAAATTTAGAAATGATTATGATTATCCAGTATATATATCTGCATTTGTAAATGGAGATGAATTAACTATCGAATTCTGGTCAAATAAAAATGCCAAAGAAGGTAAAGAATATAAAATGGAATCAGAACGACTAGGATATGGTACTTATAAGTCTTATAGAAAAACATTTAAAGATGGAGTGTTAATAAATACAGAGGACTTAGGATATTCTTATTACTTTTCAGAATAAAACGAGTTTAAAACTCGTTTTAATATTAAAAAAATAAAGATTTTTAATTGATTTTATGATATGCTATATATGAAGAATGAGGTAGTAATATGAATTTCGTATTTTTTACAAATGAGTATGAAGAAGTATTAGAATTAGTTAAAGAAGTTTTCAATGTTAATATAAATCATAATAAGTTTAATCTTCAAGATAATCAAAAAATATTATTATTAAAAGATAATAATAAAGTGATAGGACTTACTATGATTACTTTAAAGTATGATCCATTTAAAGATCAAAAAACATATTACTTAGATTATGTTTGTATTAAAGAAGAATATAGACATCAACATTTAGGTAAAAAAATGTTTGATAAAGTTATAGAAATTGCTTTAGAGAATAAAATCAATAATATTGAATTAACATCAAATAAAAATAGAACTGAAGCAAGAAATATGTATATTAATTGTGGAATGAAGATAAAAGATACAGATGTATTTATTAAACAAGTATAAGAGGTGTTTATGGAATATAGTAAAAGTAAAAAATCTAATTCAAAAATATTAAATAAAATAAATTATGCAAAAACATTACTAATATTCTTTGTTTCTTTTATATTATTTGGTTTAGTCTTATATTATATAGGAAATAATCAAGACTTAAATAATAGTATAGGAACTTCTCTAGTAATAGCTTTATTATTAAGCTTTGGATCTATTCTTGGAGATATTTATGATAATAGAGATAGAATTATAGTATTCGATAAGAAAGATTTAGGATACATAGAAATACATAAAGAAAAAAATGGTGGAGCATTTTTAAAAGAATTAGAATATGATAGAGCTGTAAATAAATATGGAGTAGAAGATATATATATTAATAATGACTTATATGATGGAATAGATAAAGGAATTATAAAAGAAGTATTATCTTTAAAAAAAGAATATAATAGGATAGTTGTAAAAGCAAATGTAATAGAAAAACAATGGAATTCATCTGGATTTTTAACTATTTCAAAGTTACATATTGTAGAAAAAGAATATGTTAAAAAAATAATAATTCCAAATGATTATGATAATTATGAAAAAATATATAAATTGTTATATAAATTAAAAAAAGGATGTGAGGGATAAAATGTTTGATACTAATATTTTAATTGAAAATGGAGTAAATCTTAAAAAAAGTTTAGAGTTGTTTGGAGATATAGCAACTTATAATGATAACTTAGATGAGTTTTTAGATGGAGTAGAAAAATTATTAAGTGATTTAGATACATATAAAAGTCAAAAAGATATGGCTAATTATGCTATAAAAGTTCATTCTTTAAAAAGTGATGCAAAATATTATGGTTTTGAAAAATTAGCTGAATTAGCACTTGATCATGAAATGAAAAGTAAAGCAAGTGATATTGACTATGTGGTAATTCATTTTAATGAATTAAAAGAAGAAATATTAAGAGTTACTAACTTAGTACAACAATATTTAGGACTTGATTATAAAAAAACAACAACAAATTCTGAATCTTCTGCAACATCTTCAATATTGGTAGTTGATGATTCTAATATTATTTCTAGCTTTGTATCTAAAATATTTAGTGGAACTTATAAAGTAATCATATGTAAAGATGGTCAAATGGCTATTGATGAATTATCAAATATTTCTAATTCAATTGTAGGAATGCTTTTAGATATTAATATGCCTAATGTTGATGGATACGAAGTATTAAAGTTTATGAGAACAAATAATTTATTTAATAGAATAAATGTTGCAATTATTTCAGGAAGTGATCCTGAACAAATTCTTAATACTACAAAAGAATATCCTATAAAAGCAATATTAGAAAAACCTTTTAATGAGGAAAATATTAGAAAAGTAGTAGATATAATTTCAAAATAACTAGATTAGAGATGAATAAAAATGAACAATAAAAAAATAGCAACTAGAATATCTATTGTAACTATAATTGGTAATTTTCTATTAGCTATAATTAAATTTTTAGCTGGATTTTTATCAAATAGTGGAGCAATGATATCAGATGCAATTCATACGATTTCTGATGTTGCTACAACGATTATTGCAATGGTTGGAGTAAATTTAGGAAATAAAGAAGAAGATGAAAATCATAGATATGGACATGAAAGAATAGAATGCGTTGCATCATTATTATTAGCATTTATTCTTTTTGTTACTGGAATAGAAATCGGTATTGAAGGAATTAAAATATTGATTGAAAATGATTATGACTCAATAAAAACTCCAGGATTATTTGCATTAATAGCAGCTATAATATCAATTATAATGAAAGAAATAATGTTTCAATATACAATTAGAGGTGCAAAAAAAATAAAATCAGATGCTTTAAAAGCTGATGCATGGCATCATAGAAGTGACTCTCTTTCATCAATTGGAGCATTAATAGGAATAGTATTATCGCGTGCAGGATATAAGTTTTGTGATCCAATTGCAAGTGTATTAATATCAGTTTTAATATGTAAAGTTGCAATAGAGATATTTATTGAAGCTACAAATAAACTAGTTGATAAATCTTGTGATGAAAAACAAATTGATGATATAAAACAAATAGTATTTAAGCAAAAAGGTGTTTTAGGAATAGATGATATAAAGACTAGAATATTTGGAAGTAAAATATATGTTGATATAGAAATATCAGCAGATGGTAAGAAATCATTAAATGAAACACATAAGATTGCAGAAGAAGTACATGATAAAGTAGAGAAACATTTTCCTGATATAAAACATATTATGGTACATGTTAATCCATATAGGGGAGGAAAAAATGAAAAGTAAAATATTAATATTTTTAGTATTAGTACTAGTTTTGGTTGGATGTAATGAGAAAAAAGAAGAAAAAAAAGAAAAAGATGGTATTGATAGTAGAGTAGAAGAAGTTCTAAACAATATGACTCTAGAAGAAAAAATAGGTCAAATGATTATTATTTCTTATAGAGCACCTAGTATGGATTCAACTTTAAAAAAAGCAATAGAAGAAGTAAAACCAGGTGGATTTATTCTATTTGCAGAAAATATGTCAAGCTATGATGGAACATTAAAAATGATTAAAGAAATAAAAGCTTTATCAGAAATTCCAATGTTTATTTCTATTGATGAAGAAGGTGGAAGAGTTCAAAGACTTCTTAATGTAAAAGGCGTTAATGTTAGTAATGTTCCTAGTATGTATTCAGTTGGAGAAAAAAATGATTTGGATTTAACATATAATGTTGGAAAACTAATTGCAGAAGAATTAAGAGTATTTGGAATAAACTTAGACTTTGCTCCTGATATTGATGTATTTTCTGATCCAAATAATACAGTAATTGGAAATAGATCATTTGGTAGTGATAAAGAATTAGTAGCAAAACATGGACTTGCTTTAGCAAAAGGATTAGAAGATAATGGAGTAATAGCAGTTTACAAACATTTTCCAGGACATGGAAATACTTCTGTTGATTCTCATTATTCACTTCCTGTACTTGATTTAACAAAAGAAGCTTTGGAAGAAGTAGATCTTTATCCATTTAGGGAAGCAATAAAAAATAACGCAAATATAATTATGATTGGACACCTTGCAATTCCAGGTTTCACTGATAATAATGATCCAGCATCATTATCTAAACAAATAATTACTGATTACTTAAAAAATAGATTAGGGTATAAAGGAATAGTTATAACAGATGCTTTAGATATGGGAGCATTAACAAATTATTATCCAGATACAGAAATATGTGGAAAAGCAGTAGAAGCAGGTTCTGATATACTATTAATGCCAAAGTCTTCTAGAACTTGTTTAAAGTCAGTGCAAAATGCAGTAAAGAATGGTACTGTTACAGAAGAACAAATAAATGAATCAGTTAAAAAAATATTAAAATTAAAATATGAAAAAATAGAAAAAGATTATGATCAATACTTAGATAAAAGTTATTTAGGTAATCAAGAACATCAAGATATAATAAATAAAATAAAAGGATAAAGTTTACTTTATCCTTTTAATATTAACGTATCATTTTTTACATCAATTGTTATCTCAGAATTATATTTTATATTTCCATTAATTATTTCTTTAGCTATTAATGTTTCTATATTTCTTGATACAAATCTTTTAATTGGTCTAGCTCCATAACTTTCATCATATGAGTTATCAATTATATATTTTTTTGCATCATCAGTTAATATAACTTTTATTTTTTTATCATCTAATCTTTTATTTATATCAGATATAATTTTATCAAGTATTTGATAAATAACATCTTTATTTAAAGAATCAAAAATAATTATTTCATCAATTCTATTTAAAAACTCTGGTTTAAATGTATGCTTTAATTCATTCATAATTAATTCATTAGCATTCTTTTCTTTTTCTAGAATATAATTACTTCCAAGATTTGATGTCATAATGATTATTGTATTTTTGAAATCTACTGTTCTTCCTTGAGAATCAGTGATTCTTCCATCATCAAGAATTTGTAGAAGTATATTGAATACATCTTTATGAGCTTTTTCAATTTCATCGAATAAGACGATACTATAAGGATTTCTTCTTACAGCTTCAGTAAGTTGTCCTCCGTCATCATATCCAACATAACCAGGAGGGGAACCAATAAGTCTTGCAACTGAATGGCTTTCCATGTATTCTGACATATCAATTCTAATCATATGACGTTCATCATCAAACAATTCATATGCTAAAGTTCTTGCAACTTCAGTTTTACCAACTCCTGTTGGACCTAAAAAGATAAATGAACCAATAGGTCTATTTGGATCTTTAATACCACTTCTTGCACGAATAATTGCATCACTAACAAGATTAATTGCATTATCTTGACCCATAACACGTTTTTTCATATTATTTTCAAGATTAAGTAATTTTTCTTTTTCTTCATTAACTAATTTACTAACAGGTATGTTAGTCCATTTAGATATTATTTGTGCAATTGATTCTTCATCAATTGTATCACTTAATATTTCATTTTTATTTTGAGCTTGTAATTCTTTTAATTCTTTTTCAAGTTCTGGAATTACACCATGTTTTAATTTAGCAGCTTCTTCTAAATCGTAATTATCTTCAGCATATTCAAGTTCACGTTTTTTCTTTTCAATTTCTTCTTTTTTCTTACTTATTTTATTGTTTATTTCTTTTTCACTTTCCCAATCGTTTCTTAGTTTCTTTTCTTTTTCTTTTAATTTGTTTATTTCTACATCAAGTTCAGCTTTTCTTATATTAGAAAATTCATCTTTTTCTTTTCCTAAAGCATGTTTTTCAACTTCTAATTGCATTATTTTTCTAGTTAAAGTATCAAGTTCTGTTGGAACTGATTCCATTTGAACTTTAACGGTTGCACATGCTTCGTCAACTAAGTCAATTGCTTTATCAGGAAGAAATCTATTAGTTATGTAACGATTAGATAGAGTAGCTGCTGCAACTAGTGCTTTATCTTTGATATTTACTCCATGATATACTTCAAATCTATCTTTTAATCCACGAAGAATAGTAATTGTATCTAAGACAGTAGGTTCACTAACAAGTACTCTTTGGAATCTTCTTTCAAGTGCAGAGTCTTTTTCAATATATTTTCTATATTCATTTAGAGTAGTAGCACCAATACAATGAATTTCACCACGTGCAAGCATTGGTTTTAACATATTACCAGCATCCATTGCACCTTCATTACCACTTCCTACAATCATATGAATTTCATCAATAAACATAATAATATCGCCATCAGAATCTTTAATTTCTTTTAAAACGGCTTTAAGTCTTTCTTCAAACTCTCCACGGTATTTAGCTCCTGCAACAAGAGATCCCATGTCTAACTCCCAAATTGTTTTATTTTTTAAACTATTTGGAACATCTCCTTTAACAATTCTTTGAGCAAGCCCTTCAACAATTGCAGTTTTACCAACACCTGCTTCTCCAATTAAAACTGGATTGTTTTTAGTTTTTCTAGATAGAATTCTAGTAATACTTCTTATTTCATCATCACGTCCAATAACAGGATCAATCTTACCATCTTTAACAGATTTAACGATATCACGCCCGTATTTTTCTAGAACATTCTCTAAATTTTCTTGATATGGATTTTGTTGATTCATAAAAATCACTCCTTTTCTAAATGTATTATATCACTAATTTAGCACTTGTCAAGTAAGAGTGCTAAAATTGACAATACTGAGGATAAATGGTATAATATGCACTAACTTTTAGGGGGTATTAATTATGAATGTTGAAATCAATCATGATTTAATGAAAACTATAAATAATTACAATAGTCCATATACATCTTTAAAATTTATAAAAGGAGTTTATTCAAATTATGATAGTGCAAAATTAGCATTAGGTTTATATGGTATAAGTAATTTGATTTTATATCATCCAATAAGAGCAGCTATAAGAACCTTTATAGTAGGAGTAGGAGTTCCTGCTTTAGTTTCACTTTATTATTCTTTAAAAAAAGATGATCCTTTTAAAGTTAAAGATCAAGACAACCTTGCTGAGACACCTGAAAAATTAAAAGCTCTTGATATTAATACTAATGAAGATTTATTAATAAAAACTAAATTAACAAAGAAAGAGTATAAATTTAGAATAAATGAAGATAAAACTAAAAAAATAGTAGAATCAAAATTTATTTTAGTTCCTTCTTACGATAATGATAATAAACTTGTAAGCATTCCTTTAGTACAAGAACATGAACTTTTTTCAAAAAAGTATGTACTTTCTAAAGCTTATTATAAATTTTAGATAAAAATATAAGATATTTAATAAGAAATGTTCAATAATATATTATGAGCATTTTTTTTATGGACAAAACATTAGATAAATATCAAAGAAAAGCAGTTATGTGTAACAAACATGCTTATTTAGTTGTGGCAGGAGCTGGCAGTGGTAAGACTTTAACAATTACTTCTAAAGTGTCTTATCTATTAAATAACAATTATAAAAATAGTGAAATATTATGTATTTCTTTTACAAATGAAACAGTTAATTCTTTAAAAGAAAGATTAAAGAATAATAATTCTTTAGTAGATGTTTTAACATTTCATAAACTTGCTTTATCTATTATTGGAAAAAAGTATAATATATCATCTGCTAAATTACTCGATTACGTAACAGAAGAATATCTAAATTCTATTATCTATCATGATAATACTTATAAATTACTCGAATATATTGATAATAAAAATTATTTGAAAGAAACAATAATTTCTTTTATAAATCAATTAAAATCATTTAATTTAGATGCTTCATTTATATATAAACTTTTAATGAACAGAAATATATCAAGTAATAATATAATAATTCTAATAATAATATTTAAAGTATACATGCTTTATGAAGAAGAATTAAAAAGTGAAAATAAAATAGATTTTAACGATATTATTAATCTAGCTATAGATAAAATTAATCAATTAAAGAAGTTTAAATATTCATATATAATTATTGATGAATATCAAGATACTTCTATTACAAAATATTTATTAATTAAAAAACTTGTTGATAAATTTAATATAAAAATAATGGCAGTAGGAGATGACTATCAATCAATATATTCTTTTAATGGATGCAATATAAAACTATTTACAAAGTTTAAAAAGTATTTTAAGAATTCAAAAATTATTAAATTAAAAAATAATTATAGAAATTCTAGTGATATTGTCGAAATATCTAAAAGATTTGTTCTTAAAAATAAAGGACAAATAAATAAAAGATTAAAATCAAATAATTATATAAATAATTCAATTAATATTGCTTATACAAATGATGAGATTAACACTTTTTATAAAATTATTAAAGATATTGATAATATAATGGTTCTTTCTAGAAACAATAAAGATTTAGAAAAGTATAAAGAATTAAATATTAATAAAGATATTAAGTATTTAACAGTTCATTCTTCTAAAGGATTAGAAGCAGATTATGTAATTATATTAAATGTAATTGATGATTATCTAGGTTTTCCAAATAAAATTAAAAATAATGAAGTACTTACTTATATTCAAAATTATAGAAATATAGAAGAAGAAAGAAGACTATTTTATGTTGCAATAACAAGAGCAAAAAAAAGAGTATTTATATTTACAAAGAAAGGTAAAGAATCAGTATTTATTAAAGAATTACTTAAAATGTTTAAATATAAAATAAAAATATTAGATTTAGACAAAAAAACTTTAAATAATTAATATCTAATAGTATAATTATTATAGAGGTGGAATATGAAAAAATATGTTTTAGAATTGAAAAAAAATATTTTGAATATGAAGAAGCATACTTTATTAATAATAGTAGGTGGAATTCTTTTATTAACAGGTTTTTTACTTTATAATAATCATAAACCACAAACAATTTATTATTATGATTCTAAATTAACACAAGATGAAGCAAAAGCTTTAATTATAGATAAAACAAAAACAATTATGGATTTATATGAAAAAGTAGATGATTCTTTTAAAATAGAAAAAAAAGAGATTAGTGATGAAGAACAAAAAGAAGACCCCAATTTATATGTAAAAGTATCAAACTATGATAATGTTATCGATGAAATATATTCTGAAAAAGGTAAAATTGAATTAGAAAGTATTAAATTTAATCAAAAATCATTTATTGAAAAAAAAGAAGATGGAATATATATCCTTTCTAAAATACCAAATGATAATTCTTATTTAGATAGTTCTATAGTAGTAGATAATATTAGAATTAAAGAAGACGAAATAAAGGCTTTAGTATCATTTGCAAGTGATAAGATTGATAAAGATAATATAACTTATAATATTTATGAAAAAGATATTACTTTAGTAAAAATAGATGATAAATGGTTAGTTGATACATTTATTTATTCAAATGTTTAAGGAGAAAAAAATGCAAGAAAAAGATATTAGAACAAGAATTAAAGATTTTATAAAAATACTTCCAGATACAGTTTCAGTAAAAGCATATGGATCAAGTATTGCATATCAAAGTGGATATAAAGCTGATGAAAAAAAGCAAGTTGATTTAATAGTAATAGTTGATGATATTAAAAAGTTTTATGAAGATAATTTAAAGAAAAATAGAGAAATGTATAAGTTCACTCCAAGAATGTATTTTAAGCATGCTAAAAGTAGTAGTTTAAAAAAAGCAGCAGGAATATGTTATACAACTGATATAGAATATGGACCTGATACTTATAAGATGGGAGTTATCGAAAAAGAAGATGTAATAGATGACTTATTAAATTGGAAAACATTCTATATTGCTGGAAGATTTCAAAAAGAAATGTTTACTGCTAAAGAAGACTCTCAAATAGAAAAAGCAAATGAAATAAATAAAAGAAATGCTTTAACAGTAGCACTTCTTCTTTTAGACAAAGAAAAACCAACTCTAAATGATTTATATGAAAAGATATGTTCTTTATCTTATATGGGAGATTCAAGAAAAAGTTTTAAAGCAGAAGATCCTAATAAAATAAAGAAGTTAGCAAGTGGAAGTAAAGAACATTTTGATAGAGAATTTACAGCAAAAACAGATTTATATACAGTAGATAAAAATGAAAAAATAAAAATAGATCATGAAAAAGTATTAAGGATGATAGATAAATTACCTATTGAATTAAAAATTAAAATATCTGATGAAGTAGGAGATAAAAGACTTAGTGAAGCAATTGTTGAAATAAGAAAAGGAATAACTGATTATTTAACAACAATTATTAAGAAGTCAAGTATGGGACAAACAAAAAAAGGAATACTTACAACAGGACCAAAAAACTCTATTGGTTATGCTTTAGCAAAACTTAAAAAAGGTAGAAAAAAGGCATAATTATGAATGATGAATTATTTGTATATAAATGTCCTTCTTGTGGTGGAAAAGTAGATTATATTGACAATAAATGGCATTGTAATTATTGTAATAATACTTATAATGCTTTATTTGCATCTAAAAAAGAAGCAAAATTACCTGATTATAAAACTGTACAATATAATCTTTTTAACTATACTTGTAGTAGATGTAATAAAAGATTTGTTAGTTCATCTCAAACTAATGGAACTTGTACACATTGTAATGAAGTAGCAAATAGTAGTGGAATACCTTTTGTTGCAACGGATATAATTAAATTATCATTAAATAAAGATACTGCTGTAACATATTTTAGAAATGAATTAGAAAAATATGATATTAATACAAATTATTGTAAAGACTTAGAATTACAATATATAAACTGTGATTTATATAATGGATTTGTTAAGCTATCATATAATGGAAAAACCGTAAAATATGTTTTTGTTAATCTATTAATACCTAATCTTGATTATGATGATTATAGATTTATGTATGAAATAGGAAACAATGGATTTACACATTCTGGAGTATTATCATCAAATAAACAAGAAAATAAATTAAATGAAATAATTAGAAATGGTGAATATTTAACAAATATTGAAAATAAAAATTATGAAAATGATTTAATTCAAGAGTGTATTAATTCTTTTAGTAAAAAATATAAAGTAAAAGATGTTAATTTAATAAATGTTAATAAAAACTTTAAAATAGATGATGGAGTATTTATTCCTTTTTATGTAAGTAGTTCTAATATTAATGATAATGTTTTACATCATTATGTATTTGGTAATGAAAGTATGGCAATAATAAAGAAGAATGTATTTAATAATAATATGTTTTCAAAAGTAATTATTGAATTGCCAAAGGTAGAAAATGCACATAAAAAACTTAAAATTAGTTATATAGTTTCTAAAATATTTAGAAAATTAATGTTTGTATCATTTTTTATTTTATTTATAATAGGTTTTCGTTTTATCGGAAGAACAGACTTTACAAATAATTTTATTCATAATCTTTTTTGGGTAACAGTATGTATAGCTATAGGATCTTTTTTAATCTATTTCATAAGTAATAGAAAATATAATTTTTATGAAAGATCAGTTAAATTATCTAAAGAAGAGTATTTAAATCAAATAATAAATAATTCAAATTGTGTAAAGATTATAAAGGTGAAAAAATGAAAACGATTGAGTGTAGTACATGTGGTGCAGGTATGATTATAAATGATAATGTATCATTTACAACTTGCCTTTATTGTGGAAATAATTTAGCTATTTGTAATAAAACAATTAATGATTTAAATATAAAAAAAATAATACCATTTGAAATAGATAAAGAAGAAGCAATTACTAATTATAAAAAATTATTTAGAGTTAAAGTTAATGTTATAGATGCTAACAAAGTGTACGTTCCTGTATTACTTTGTAATTATGATTTTGTTTTTTCAATTTATTATGAATATGAACAAACAGATTCAGATGATAGAACAACATATCATGACACTGAAGAACTAATTGATGGTAGAGCAGATAATGATATAATATTTGGAAATAGTAAAGTAAATAATGTTTTCTTTCAAAATGAATTACTTGAAAAAAATAGACTTGATTTTGATCCAGTATTATTAAATGATGTTTCTATTGAATATGCAACTATGCCTTCAAAAGATGAAATAAATAATAGAATTGATTCAGATATTTATCATTATTCTTATAGTAAAATAAGAAGAAAAATATCAGATATTTATTCAATGAATTATTTTGCATCTAATTTGGAAATAGAAAATTTTACAACTTTAGTTCCTATATATATTATTAAAACTGATAATGGTATGATTTATAATATTCCAGGTGTAAAACTAAATAAAGCAAATAAAGTAAAAAAAGAAAAGAAAATACGTGCTATAATAATAGGAGCAATTCTATTAGCAGTTTATTTATTTGTGATGTATATTTATAGTAAAAGTCCAAATGGCGATTCTATAGCAATGATGATAATGTTTACGCTAGTAGCAGCAGTACCGGCACTGATATTATTTATTTATTGGTATGTACATAATTATTATAGTAAAAGATCATTTGAAAACTTTAGTTATAAGAAGTATTCATTTGGAGATAAAAGAAAACATTTAAAATAAAAAGAAGGTGATTTCATGAAAACAGTTGATCATAAGTGTCCTAGTTGTAATGCTAGTATTAACTATAATCCAAAAGACAAAAACTGGGTTTGTGAATATTGTGGTAGTAAGTTTACTCTTGAAGAATTAAAAGAAAACGAAAAAAAATTTGAACAAACAAATGTTAATAATTCAAAAGAGTTAAAAGAAAGTAAAAATGAAAAACAAGATGACATTGAAATGGATACATATCATTGTCAAGATTGTGGAGCAGAAATAATTGCTGATAAGAATACTGCAGCAACTTTTTGTGTTTATTGTAAAAATACTGCTATATTAAAAAGTAGATTAACTGATAAGTTTTCTCCTTCAAAAATTATTCCATTTAGTAAAACTAAAGAAGATGCAATAGAGGCATTTAAAAAAGTTGGAAAAAGAAAATTTTTAATGCCTAAAGAGTTTTCAGATCCTAAAAATATTCAAGAATTAACAGGAATTTATATTCCTTTCTGGTTATATTCATGTAAAATGAAAGGATTTATATCAGGAAATGGAACTAAAGTAATGACATGGGCTACATATGATTATTACTATACAAAAACTGATACTTATAAAGTTGAAAGAGGAGGAATGTATTCCTTTGAGAATATTCCAGTAGATGGATCAGTTAGATTTAATGATGCAATAATGAATTCAATTGAACCATTTGAATATAAAGAATTAGAAGACTTTAATTATTCATATTTATCTGGTTTTTTAGCAGAAAAATATGATGTTGAGAAAAACGAAGCTAAAAAAATAACAATAGATAGAGCAAAAAACTCTGCTTTAGATGATTTACAATCTCAAGCAAGAAGTGGAGGATATACTACTTTTGTTGCTAGTAATAGAGAAACAAATGTTGAAGAAGAAAGAATAGATTATGTATTACTTCCAGTTTGGATGGTTAATATAAAATATAATGATAAAATGTATACATTTGCTATGAATGGACAAACAGGTAAGATGATTGGAGATATTCCATATTCTAAAGGGAAACTTGCTTTATTTATTCTTATCTTATTTGTTATTATATTTGGTATTACAGTATTAATAACATATCTTGTATAGGAGGAATTTATGAAAAAGAAATTAATATTAATTATATTATTTACAGTGTTCTTAATTCCATATGTTGTTAATGCAGAGAATTTAACAAAACATGTTGATAATAAAAAGAAATTAAATGATTTTGCTGATTTAATAACAGATGATAAAGAATCTGAAATAGAATTATTAATAAATAATTATATTGAGAAATATAAAATGGATCTTACAATTGTTACGATAAATGAAAATCCTTATGGAAAAGATGTAAGTAGTACAAAGACATATGCAATAGACTTTTATAATTATAACAATTTTGGACTTAATGATACTAAAGATGGAGTTGCATTAGTAATAGATAAAGATACAAAGAATAATCATATTTCTACATTTGGAAATGCACAAAATGTATATGATTCACAAAAGATAAATACAATAAATAATAGTATATCTACTTTTATAAGTGAAGATAACTATTATCAAATGATTAAAGTATACATTAATAAATTATCTAATTATGTAAAAGATGATGAAGAAGAATTAATATGTAATGATGAAAAAGATAACAAGTATAAATGTAAAACTCCAAAAGTAGATAATAGTCAAAAAGTATATGACTTTGCAGATTTATTAAATGATGAGGAAGAAAAAAAGCTATCAGAAACAGCTAATTATTTTATAAATAAATATAATATGGATGTAGCAATGGTTACTATAAATGAAAATCCATATGGTATTTCTGATTATGCTTCACAAGTATATGCCCAAGATTTCTATTATTATAATAGATTTGGTATTAATTCTTCACATGATGGATTTATATTATTAATTGATATGTCTAATAGATATATTTATATGGCTACTAAAGGAAATGCAATACTTGTTTTTGATGATAGTAGAATAGATTCTATTACTGAAGTAGCTTATGAACATTTAAAAAATGGAAATTACTACGATGGATATCAATCAATGATGGATAGAGCTAGTACTTTTGCAAGTAATGGAATTCCAGAATCTAATCAATATTATTGTATAGATAGTAATGGAGAGCCATACAAGTGTAAAGAAAAACCAAAACAAATAAACTGGGCATTATCACTTGTAATAGCATCTTTAGGAAGTTTTGTACCAGCTTTTGTTCATACAAGAAAATATCGTGGAATAAAACTTGCAACTAATGCAAATACATATATGAAAGAAAAAAATATTGATACAAAAAATGATCAATTCTTAACTACATTTACTTCAAGAGTAAGAAGAAGCCATGATTCAAGTAGTGGTGGAGGTCACTTTGGAGGTAGTTCAACAAGTCACGGAAGTGGAGGATCTTTCGGAGGCGGAGGAAGACATTTTTAGGAGGTTTATATGAAAAAGAAATTTAATAAAAGAATAATATTTAACATAATAATAACATTAGTGGTAGCATTTATATATTTTTATATATTTTTACCACCAATTAATATTCACGCAATGGAATTTTGGGTATTTATAATAATTATATATTTATTATATTTAACTCTAAGTTTAATATCCTTTGTAGGATATGCCGCATTAAAAGGAGATTTAAAGACTATAAAACTATCAAAGGCATTTAAGATAATGTTTGGAATTGTTCCAGTATTAATAATATTCTTTGTAGTATTAAACTTTTTTTTATCTCCGTTATTTAATGCTAAATCATATTCACAAAGAATAACTATTATTGAAGGAAAAAAATTTGAAGAAGAAGTAAAAGAAGTTGATTTTAATAAAGTACCATTATTAGATAAAGATTCTACTTCTAAAATAGGAGATAGAGTAATGGGAGAAATGACTGATTTAGTTTCTCAATTTAGAGTATCTAGTCTTTATACTCAAATAAATTATAATGATAAAATAGTTAGAGTAACTCCTTTAGAATACGATGGAATTATTAAGTATTTTACTAATAGAGGAGACGGAATATCTGGATACATTGTAGTTGACTCTGTAACAGGTAAAGCTGAACTTGTAAGACTTGAAAAAGGTATGAAATACATGCCAAGTGCTATGTTTAATGAGAAGTTAAGTCGTAAACTTAGATTTAGTTATCCTACAGAAATATTTGGAGATCCTAACTTTGAGTTAGATAACGATGGAAAACCTTTCTGGGTAGTTCCTACACTTAAGTATTCTGGACTTGGTTTAAAAGAAGAAGTATCAGGAGTAGTAATATTAGATCCAGTAACTGGAAAATCTAAAAAATATGATTTAGAAGAAATACCTAATTGGGTAGATCATGTTTATAGTGCAGAACTAATTATGGAACAAGTTAATGATTGGGGAAAATATAGAAATGGTTTCTTAAATAGTATGTTTGGACAAAAGAATGTAGTAGCAACTACTGAAGGATACAACTATTTAATACAAGATGATGATGTATACTTATATACTGGTATTACATCAGTAGCAAGTGATGAATCAAATCTTGGATTTATTCTTACTAATATGAGAACTAAAGAAACTAATTATTATTTAATTCCAGGTGCAGAGGAGTTTTCTGCAATGGCAAGTGCAGAAGGACAAGTACAACAAATGCATTATAATTCTACTTTCCCATTATTGATAAACTTAAATGGAAAAGCAACTTATTTAGTATCATTAAAAGATAATGCAGGACTTGTTAAGATGTATGCTTTTGTAGATGTTCAAAACTATCAAAAAGTAGTAGTTACTGATGCAAATCTTGGAATAGAAAAAGCTAAAGAAAATTATTTAAATAATATGGGTGCTGATCCAACTGATATTTCTAATAAAGTAACAATAAAAATAAAATCAATTAATACTGTAATAATTGATGGAAATACATATTACTTTATTGAAGCAAGTGATGATACAAAGTATAAAGTATCAATTAAAGTAAATGAAAGTATTTTGCCATTCTTACGTGTTGGGCAAGAAATAGTTGTATATCATAATAATGGAGCAACTTTAAAAGAAATAAGTAAGATAGAATAACTCTAGATTAACTAGAGTTTTTTTATAGAATTATACTTATTTTTATGTTATAATACATTAGTCAAAACGAGGTGTTTTATGAAAAATAATAAACTTAATATTACAATTTATATATTAACTGGAATAGTCATTGGATTATTAGTGGCTTTCGTCGTAGTACTTTTATTAAGAGGAAATGATAACAAAAGTAATGATAAAAAAGAAGTAAACACTGAGACAGTTGAGTATAGTGATCCAGTAGAATATTTTGAAAGTGTAGAAAAGACAAATGATGAAAATAAATTAAAGAAAGGATTTACTAATGTAGTTGATTTCTTATTCTATGGTAAAGAAATAAATGGAAAAACATTAAGTGAATTAACTGATAGTGCTAAATTAAAAATAATGAAAATAGCTCTATCACTTGATTCAAAAATAGATGATAGATTTCCTGGATATAAGAATAAAATATCTGATAAATATAAAGAAATAAAATCAAAAGTAGTGGAATTATATGTAGATACAACAACAAAAATCTGTGATAATCATGAACAATTATGTATAGATGCTAAAAATGATTTTAATTCATTAAAAGATTCTTTTGGACTTACTTTTGATTATATTAAAAAATATGGATCTAAAGGATTAGATAAAATAAAAGAATGGTATGAAAACTTTAGAGATTAAGAGGTGATTTTATGATACAAGTAAATGATGTTACATTAAGATTTGGTAAAAGAACTTTATTTGAAGGAGTTAATATAAAATTTACTAAAGGTAATTGTTATGGTTTGATTGGAGCAAATGGAGCAGGGAAATCAACATTTCTAAAGTTACTATCAGGAGAAATTGAAACAAGTCATGGAGAGATAGTAATAACTCCAGGAGAACGTCTTGCAGTATTAAAACAAGATCATTATGCATATGATGAATTTACTCCTGTTGATACAGTTATTATGGGTAATTCAAGACTTTATGAAATAATGAAAGAAAAAGAAAGTATGTATTCTAAAACTGATTTTTCTGATGAAGATGGAATAAAACTTGGAGAATTAGAAGCAGAATTTGCAGAGCTTGATGGATGGAGTGCTGAAAGTGATGCTTGTGAGTTATTAAATAATTTAGGAGTTGAAGAAGCAAATCATTATCAATTAATGAAAGATATTCCTAATAATCAAAAAGTAAAAGTATTACTTGCACAAGCTTTATTCGGAAATCCTGATATACTTCTTTTAGATGAACCTACAAATAACTTAGATATAGATGCTATTAACTGGTTAGAAGAATTCTTAATTAATTTTGAAAATACAGTTATAGTTGTATCTCATGATAGGCATTTCTTAAATAAAGTATGTACTCATATTGCAGATATAGATTATGGTAAGATTAAACTATATATTGGAAACTATGATTTCTGGTATGAATCAAGCCAACTTGCTCTAAAACAAATGAAGGAATCTAATAGAAAGAAAGAAGAAAAAATAAAAGAATTACAAGCATTTATTCAAAGATTCTCTGCAAATGCATCAAAGAGTAAACAAGCTACATCAAGAAAGAAAATGCTTGAAAAAATAGAACTTGATGAAATAGTACCATCTTCAAGAAAGTATCCTTTTATTGAGTTCAAACCAAGTAAAGAATCTGGAAAGCAAATATTAAAAGTTGAAAAATTATCTAAGACTGTAGATGGTAAAAAAATACTTGATAATGTAAGTTTTATCGTTGAAAAAGGTGATAAAATAGCTTTTGTTGGAACAAATAATATAGCTAAAACTACTTTATTTAAAATACTTATGGGTGAAGAAAAATATGATAAAGGTAAAATAGAGTGGGGAACTACGATTACTACATCATATTATCCACAAGATAATACAGAATACTTTAAAGGAAATGATTCAATAGTTAAATGGATTGGAAAATACTATAACATTGATGATGAAACAGTATTAAGAGGATTCTTAGGTAGAATGTTATTCTCAGGAGAAGAAGTATTCAAAACAGTTGATGTTTTATCAGGTGGAGAAAAAGCAAGATGTATGTTATCTAAAATAATGCTAGAAGCAAATAATTTTATAATTCTTGATGAACCTACTAACCATTTAGATCTAGAAAGCATTACATCACTTAATAATGGATTAATGAAGTATAATGGAGAATTATTATTCGCATCTCACGATCATCAATTAGTAGAAACAATTGCAAATAGAATAATAGAATTTGATGATGAAGGAAAAATTACTGATAAAAAATGTACATATGATGAATATCTAGAATTTAAGAAGAAGTAATTCTTCTTTTTTTATATAATTGACAAATAATATTTCCTTTGATAATATTTCCTTGAGGTTTTATTATGAGTGAAAAAAAGTTTACAATGATAGATGAATCTTTTGTATGTGATGTATGTGGTAATACTGTAGAAAAACTAGATTATTCTGCAAGAGATCATTGTAATAAGTGTTTATGTTCAAAACATTTAGATATTAATCCAGGAGATAGATTAGCAAATTGTGGAGGTATCTTAAGACCAGTTGAAATAGAAAAGGGTAGTAAAGATAAACTAAAAATAGTTTATAAATGTGATAAATGTGGAGAAATAAAAAGAAATGTTGTTGCAGTAGATGATGACTTTGATAAAATACTAGAAATAATGAAAAATAAAGCATAATTAATTATGCTTTTTTTATGTTTTGTTATATAATTAAATGTATAAGGAGGCTAATATGGAATACGTAATAATTGGACTTTTAGTATTATTAATTATATTAAATATAATAATACTTATTAAAAGTAAAAAAGATAGTATTGATGAAGCTAATATGACTGAAAGACTTGGTAGGTTTGAAGTTAATATTAATAAAGAAATAAATGATTTTAATAAAGATTTAACTAATAATATAAATGATAGATTTGAAATTTTATCAACAAAAGTTGAAGACAAATTAAATAAAATAAATGATAAAGTTAATGAAAGACTTGACCAAAACTTTGAGAAAACAAATAAAACATTTACTAATATATTAGAAAGATTAAGTAAAATAGATGAAGCTCAAAAGAAAATTGAAACTTTATCAACAGATATTGTATCTTTACAAAGTATATTAACTGATAAAAAGACAAGAGGAATATTTGGAGAAGTTAATCTAAATCATATATTGAAAAGTGTATTTGGGGAATCAAATGATAAAATATTTAGAATTCAATACACACTTCCTAATGGAGCAATAGCAGATTCAATTCTTTTTGCACCTAAGCCACTTGGAACAATAGCAATTGACTCTAAATTTCCACTTGAAAACTATAGAATGATGGTTGATAAAAAACTACCATTAGAGATGAGAGAAAAATACGAAAAACTATTTAAAATAGATGTAAAAAAACATATAGATGCAATAAGTGAAAAGTATATTATTAGAGATGTTACTGCAAATCAAGCAATAATGTTTTTACCAGCAGAAGCAATATTTGCAGAGTTAAATGCATATCATTCTGATTTAATAGAATATGCATATAAAAGAAGAGTATGGATAACATCTCCAACTACTTTAATGTCAACTTTAACAGTAATTCAAATGATTATAAAAAATATTGAAAGAGATAAATATACTTCAATAATTCATGAAGAATTAAATAAACTTGGAGAAGAGTTTGATAGATATAAAGTAAGATGGGATCATTTAGCAAAGAGTATTCAAACAGTTAGCAAGGATGTTGAAGAAGTTCAAATTACTAGTGATAAAATAACTAAAAAGTTTAATAAAATTAGTGGAGTAGAGATAGAAAAAATTAGTACAGAATCAAAATAATAATTGTAAATAAAAAAATTTTTTGATAAAATTATTTATGGAGGGTATGATATGAAAAGATTAAAAAATGTATTATTAGTACTAGCATTTGTATTATTTAGTGGATTAACAAATGTTAAAGCTGAAGGAAAAGTTAAAGTATATATTTTCGAAGCAGGGGGATGTCCATACTGTGAAGCGGAAATAGAATATTTGCAAGGATTAGATTCATATAATGAAAAATTTGAAATTGTTCAAAAAGAATTATATGTAGATCATATTGATTGGGAAAAAGGAAAAGATTACGAATTAGGAAAAGCAGTTGCAGAAGCATTTAATAGTGCTGGATTTGAAGATGCATCATATAGTGGAACTCCTTTTGTTGTAATTAGTAATATTTATGCAGCAGCAACATATAGTACAAACTTAGAAGGATATATTAATAAAGCATACGAAGAAGGGGACAAAGATGTTGTTAGTTGTTATGCAAATGGAGGAGAAAACTGTTTAGAAGGAGCAGATCCTGATATTAAAGTTGAATCAACACCATCTAGTAATACTAAAGATGATAAAAATGATGTAGATGCTATTACTACTATAATTTTAGTTCTTATTATAGCTGGTTCAATTGCATTAGTAGTTTATACAGGAAAAAGAAATGCAGAAATAGCTGAAGAAGTAGAAGAAATGCCAGTTGTTAAAGAAGAAAAGAAGGAAGTAGTAAAAGCAGTTAATAAATCAAAAACAACAAAAAAATCAACAACTAAAAAGAAAAGATAAAAAACAGTTGACATTTATGATTGTTTTGATATAATTATAAATGTCTACTTTTTATGCGGATGTAGTTCAATGGTAGAACCCCAGCCTTCCAAGCTGACTACGTGGGTCCGATTCCCATCATCCGCTCCATATGAAATAAACTAGTCAAGTACTAGTTTTTTTGTTATAATGATCTTAGGATGAAGGAGAACTAATATGATTTCAAAAAGTGGCGAAGATCAGATAAAGAGGGTTAATGAAAT
>JAEEGL015771743.1_pt1 | contig 26094 bp, 22 predicted proteins | sample 9134231 | NCBI WGS metagenome assembly JAEEGL01 (sample SAMN16246548, study PRJNA631951) | gut metagenome | biome: gut microbiome; feature: rumen; material: fiber-attached | host: Bos | place: Iran: Karaj | collected 2018-10
ACGGCGTAACAACAAGAGCCTGATACAACGCGGCTGACACCAAAAGCGAAACAGCCAATACTTTCAGAGATTTATTGGCAAAAATGTTTTTGGTAAAACCATCAATAGTCCTCAAAATCCCGTAGGCAAAAATTATGAAAAGGAATATCGAAGTTTCATACAGATATCGCGGTCCGAAGACATTGCCGTCGAAATAAAAAAAGAAATACCCGGCAAAGTTCGCAAAGAAAAGCACGAATAAGAACAATAGCTTGTCAAAATCACTCCTCTCCTTGGAAAAGATAAACGCGACCGGCATAAAAAGAAATGTAAGTGGATGAAGCAGGAAATTTATAATCAAAGGCGAAAGCCTCCTGTATGATACCAAATAGGCGTGTGCCCAGGTCAGCCCCTCTAGCGGAAGTTCGATCCAGTTCGAATGCGGGCAGCCGGTTCCGAGTCCGAAACGGTGGCAATAGTCTCTCGGTTCGCTGTAGTTAAAATAAATATCCTGCTTAAAAATCAGCGGATTACCCGTGTAAATCGAGTTGTACCAGAGCAAAAAGGCAATAAACGGGGCAAATGCAGCCGCCGAATACGCGGCACACCTGACAAAGTAGCTCCAGCTCCTGTTTTTTATTGTCGAGACAAGAAAGTCAGCGACAAGCGCTATACCCAGAAAAAGTGTATTCTGAGGCCTTATGAGCGCAAGCCAGCCGAGTGAAACTCCAAGCAGTACAGGGTAGACAGGAGATCCCTTCTCCTTCATCTCAAGATAAACCAGAGCTGCAGAAAGCGTAAGAGCCGCGCAGAACGGGTGTGCCATCCAGGTGCCGCCCATGACTATAAAAAATGTGGAGAAGAGCATAAGCCACATCGATAAAACGGCAACCTTTTCATTGAAGAGTTTCTGTGCGATCCTGCCGGTCAAAAAGATATTGAAAGCTGTAAGCAGAGGGTTCGCCAGGACCGGAACGCCGAGCCAGACAAAGGGGACAAGAAAGAATGAAAATCCGGGCAGAAAGAGCGAATATGTTTTCTCTCCGTCAGGAAGCATATAGGCGAACTGGAAAAACTCGTAATGATCCGGCATCCTGTTGTGAAGCCTTCCGTGGACGAAATTCTGGGCCATCGCAAGGTAGTTTACACTGTCCTGGATATGCGGCATCCCCTGAAAAAAAGTATAGGCGATTGTCAGCGAAATTAAAAAACCGCCGAGCGGAAGCAGAAAATAGGGCGATCTTCCGAATCTGAAATCCTCGGAGGTCACATCCCTCTTGCGGAAAAAAAGTCCGAAAATCACTGCAAAAAATATAAAAGTGATGTGAAAAATCGGAAAGAAGATCTTAAAAGGCAGCAAAACGCTCCCATAGGTCGCCCAGACAAAAAAAATGAGAAAAAAGAGTATAAAAACAATCCAGTTACGAATCTTTGCCATCATTTTTCTCTTCCGCTAACGGAAAAAACTCTATTTTATCTATTATGAAATAGCTGCCGGCAGCCTTCGGCAGAAGTGTGAAAAGGTTCAGCCCCTGCTTGATATCTTCAACAAATTCAATAGTTTTATATTCTGCATGTTCGCTATGGAAATCGATCGGATGAGTTGACCCGTTATGCCTGAACTCAAATTTTCCGCCGACAGGATGAGCGGCAAAGGTCACCTTCGTAAGGAACCTTCCCGCCGTAGTAAAATTTTGCCCGAATGTATAAAACTGGTCGGTCCCGGTAAATCTGCAGAAGAAGTAAAGCCGCCCGTCATTAAACTCCGGCGGCAGAGCAAAACCGGCGTAATTATTGACGATAGGTCCCATCTGGAGGTATCTGTTGCAGTAGTCCGGCTTGCCGTCTATCGGATAGCTCTTATGCTCCAGCTCTACCGTGATCTTTGTGATAGCCGGATCACGGAAAATTTCAAAGAGATCCAGTTCAAGAGGCTCCTTCGAGTGAAGGATATCGCCCTCGCGATGAAAATTAGCCCAGAAAAAACGCCTTCCTTTGTAGTAATCCATTAGTTTCTGGTTTGACTCAAGCCCGAGATCGATCGCAAAAATAAGCCTGTTGGCATCGATTTTATGGATATTCATCAGCGGAAGTCCGCTGGAATAGAAGTAGTCCGGGTTGATAAAAACCACTCCGTCCGTAACATTTTTTTCCTGAAGTTTTGAGCTGAGAAGGCGTGTCGTGGCCCACCAGCCCTTAGAGTAAGTATCTGAAGTTGCAGGAAAATTTATCAAGAACTGCAAGGCTAGGCCCGCAATAAGAAGCGACTCCGTCAGATATTTCAGCTTCGCGGCCTTTTCAACGCGGCCGGTAGTGTCTAGAAGCGTCACGACCCCCTGAGCCATCAGCGGGAAGAGAAAAAAAGAACCCTCGAAGTAGTATCTTGCGCCGTAGGTAACTCCCGGGAAATAGTAAAAATAGTATGCAACAAAGAAGATCATGAACCCAAAGAGCATGAAATAGTCATTAAAAATCAACAATTTACCCCTGCTGCGTTTAAAAAAAGGAAGAAGAATGAAAAGAAAAAAGAGCGGGTTCAGAGTCAACCCAGGTAAAAAGGCCTCGAGTCTCTGACGCGTTATCTCCGTAGCGTAGGTAAAGTTCAGCCCCTCTTCCGGGAGCTCGGTATTCGCAGAAAATTTGCACCCCTTTCCTAGACCGATCCCCATGCAGTCGTCAACAGGCTCGGAGATATCCCAGAATTTCTGGTGTTTGAACTCTGCAGCAGATCCGGTAATTACATAGTTCGAATAGACAAGCAAAACAAAAAAGACTGAAATTATAAGAGTATAGACTACTCCTGTTTTGAAGAATTTGCTGAATTTCAACTTCAGGAACAGATATAAAACCGTAAAGAAAAGTGCGAAAAGCGCATTCTGCGGACGAGCCAGCAGAAGAACCGAAATAAAGAGCGCAGAGACTACAACATTCTTCAATAACTGCCTTGAATCGTTTGACTTTTCAGCACACACTGCAAAATAAAAGGCGCCAAGAGTCGCCGCGGCGCAGAAGGGGTGCGCCATCATTGTTCCGCCCAAAACCGTTATAAAAACCGATGTAGATGCAAAAAACATAGCAATTACAGCTGTTTTTCTGTCGTAAAAGATCTCTGCGATCCTTCCTGTCAAGAAGACGGAAAATGCGACTAAAAGCGGATTGGCAAGCCATGGGACCCCTAAAGCCAGAAAGAGGGCAAGAAAAAGCGGGAAACCGATCTGGTAGATCGAGTAGGCTCCGCCGACAGAGGGAACAGTATATAAAAAGTTAAAAAATTCGTAGTGCGGATGCAGTTCGCTTGTGATTTTTCCGTCAAGGATCGCCTGAGCCAGATACTTGTAGTTCACCTCGTCCGGAACAAAAGGAAGCCCGGAAAACCACTTCAGCGAAATATAAAGCGAGATCGCAAAGGCGAGCGCAGGGAAAAGCGCAAAACCGCGCTTCAAAAAGAAATCTTCAATATTTTCAATATATTGCGACAGAGATTTTGGAGTAAAAAAGAGTATCGCAAAGACAAAAAGAGCCGCAGGAAGCAGTACAAGCGGAGCCGCCAGCGCAGAGAAACTGCCCCAGTAACTCCAAACAAAAAACAGACAAAATAGTAAAACAGCGGTGATTTGTCTTACAGCCTTCAAGAGCTACCTCAAAAAATTAAAGCTCATCCTCTTTGGAAATTTTACGGTAGATGGTCCTCGGCGAGATCCCAAGGATCTCAGCTGCCAGATTTTTGTCGCCGCCCGTATGCTTGAGGGTCGTGTCGATGATCTCTATCTCGATCTCAGACATCTTTTTCTCGCCGATCCTGAAGGTCAGAAGGAGCGAATTGTCGCTGTCAGGACTCTGCGTATGTGCGGGATCCTGCAGTTCTGGACTCTCGCCGCCCGTCAGCACAAAACGGCGGATGTAGTTTTCCAGCTCACGGACATTGCCCTTCCACTCACGGTTCGTAAGCTCCTTAACCAGCTCCGGAGTCGGCTGGACCGCAGGTTTTTTGTACTCCTTGCGTGCCTTGTCGACAAAGTGGGAAATGAGAAGCGGAATATCCTCCCTGCGCTCCCGGAGTGCCGGGATACGAAGCGGAAAGGTCGCAAGCCGGTAGTAAAGGTCCTTTCTGAAGCGGTCCTTTTCGATCTCCCGTTCCAGATTTTTGTTGGTGGCAGCAATCACGCGGACATTCGCGATAACAGGCGCGGCGCTTCCGACCGGAAGGTACTCCTTCGACTCCAGGAAACGCAACAGTTTCGTCTGAAGGCTCATCGGCATCTCGCCTATCTCGTCGATAAAGAGCGTTCCGCCCTCGGCAGCTCCGACATAGCCCGGACTGTTTTTTTCCGCGCCGGTGAAGGCCCCTTTTTTGTAGCCGAAAAGCTCCGATTCCATCAGAGATTCACTGACGGCCCCGGCGTTGAAGGCAAGAAAAGGTCCTCCTGCACGGTTGCTTTCTCGCAGAATGTAGTGCGCAAGGAACTCCTTTCCGGTCCCGCTTTCGCCTGTTATCAGGACCGTCGCATCGGTTTTCGCGATCTCCGAAGCGTCTTTGAGGAGTTTTTCCATCGCATCGCTTTGGTAAATGATCTTGAAGCGGTCTGCCGAAATGTTCAGGTTCTCTGTTCTAAGACGACGGTTTTCCTTTTTGATTTCGCCGACTTCGATCGCCCGGCTCATCTGCTGCAGAAGCACTTTGAGGTCGATAGGCTTTGTCAGGAACGTGAATGCGCCCTTCTGCATGGCATTGACTGCGATATCGATTTTTCCATAGGCTGTGATCATGATTATCGGGATATATGTCTCAAGATCGCTTACCGCCTCGATGATGTTGAAGCCGTCAAAGCCGCCGGGCAGAAAAAGGTCTGTAATGATCACCGAAAGTTCGTGCTCGAGCTCCTTGATCTGCTTCAGTCCCTCGGTCGCCGACATCGCCGTGACAACGGTGTAGCCGGAACCTGTCAGCATGAACTTGAGAGAGTCGAGAATAGGTTTTTCGTCGTCTATGATGAGAACGATCTTATTCATCCGCGCTAAGATTCTTTAATGTGTTTCGAGAAGAAGGGCTTCAGAACCAGAAGTCCGATCGGAGTCACAAGCGCCATACCGCCGATGATGACCCAGACCATGTAATGATTCGGATAACTTGAAGCGATCTTGCCTGCTTCGTCAAGCGGAACGTACGAGCTTACGAGCCAGCCCGAAAGCGGAGCGACGAAGAACTTCGCGAAGAAGAAAGGAAGAACCGAAAGCGAAATGTAGGTCCCCTCTTTTCCTTTCGGAGCGATCTCCGCCGTGAACTGCATAAGTCTCGGAGACCAGATCGATTCGCCGATCGTGAAGATGATGAAGAAGAAAATCAGCGACCAGTACTGCATCGAAAGCGGATTCTGCGCGAAGAAGTTCTGCAAGTCGGCCATATTGTTAGCTATTCCGAGCCATTTGATAAAGATGATCTCGCTCAGGACCGAATCATTGAGGAAAGAGAACATCGTACCGGGCAGAACCGCGATAAAGCAGCTGGCAGCCGAAACAAGAGAACCGATGACAAGCATTTTGTACGATTTCGTCTTTTTCGTGAAGGCTGCGACAAGCGGAGTGAGGTAGATGATGAGGACCGGGTTGAGGACTCCGTAGATCGAGCCGATTTTCGCTCCTTCGCCGAGAACTCTGATACCGTATTTCGGGAAGGTATAGTGAAGGTGGAAGAAGACGAAACGGACGAAAAGGGTGATCGTCAGGATGCCGATGAAGATCCAGAAGTAGTTCTCCTTGACCGCGCTTCCAATCTTTGTGCCCATTGAAACAGCCGCGCCTTTGACCGCGTCGAGGCCGCTTCCGTGCTGTTCGATCGGCTTTTTGATGATCTTAGCCGTCGTTTTGCCGGATTCATCAGGCTCTTCAACGACTTCGATACCGTCACGGATGAAGCATATCACCGCCGCACCGACAACAGTAAGCACGACTGCGATGAGGAAGAGCATCTGATAGCTTGTAAAATGGATCCCGAGAAGATCTATACCAGCGTTTTCATTGACGATTTTACCAGCAGCATCCCTTTCGGCGAAGGTATCTCTGACAAAGTCGATAAGCCAGCCGCCGACAGCGTAAGCCGCATTCATGATGACGTAGAAAAGACCGAATCCGAGCGCCGCACCCTCCTTCGTGGTGTATCTTTTGATCGAAACCGAAATAACGGGCGAGACAAGCGCGAATCCGAGTGCGAACGGAATGAAACCGACAATGAAAACGACCACCGGATTTGTGATGAAAGTCATCGCCAGACGCGAAACAAAAAGGAAGAAGACGCTCAAGAACATGACTTTCCTGACGCCGATCGTATCGACCAGGGCGCCGGCGACCATACCGATGCACGAAAGCAGGATCGACCATATCATGATGAAGTTGCCGGCCATCTGATCGGAAAGACCGCAGTCAGCCGAAAGCCAGAGGGTAAGCACCGGGTTCATCGCGGCATAGGCGATATACTGGATGACCATGTATCCGAAAAGGATCCACATGTCGCGGGGCGATTCGTGCAGATCTTTCACATACTTCCAGACAATAACTCCGGCGGCTACGACACCGGCAACAAGGAGCGCGACAGCTAAAACAGAAGCAGCGTTCATAGAAAAACCTCCAAATTAATAAAAAACCTAGGGTATAGTATCGTTTAGAGAGCTCTTTGGCAAGAATTTTGACTTTTTGGCAAAAAATAGGGTTACGGTCGGAAAAGTTACCGCATTTTGTCCATAAGACCTTTCCAGCTCGCCTTGAGGGTCGCGATGTCGATATCGACGACAAAGTCTTCGTTGAGCCCGCTGATTTTGAGCGAACGGTTGTCGGTGACCTCGCCGATCTCACGGCAGTCGCAGCCGCTCATAAGCTCCTCGAATTCCGCACGTTTCTCCTCGTCCGAGGGAACGGAAACCAGGATCCGCCCGTTCGATTCGCTGAAGAGCAGCGTGTCGTCGCGGGTAACTCCGGCTGATTTCAGAACTTTGGTCAAATCGACCCTGGCACCAAGCATACCGGAAAACGACGACTCGGAAAGCGCGACCGCAAGACCGCCGTCAGAGAGGTCGTGAGCGCTGCATACGAGCCCGCGGCATATCGCCGAGTGGAGCGCTCTGTAGTTTTTCATGAAGCGCTGCGGTTCGACCTTCGGGACGTATCCTTCGGTCCTGATGCCGTGGTAGAGATAAAATTCACTGCCGCCGAGCTCCTCCTTCGTCTCGCCGATGAGGTAAATTTTATCGCCGACATGCTTGAAATCCATCGAAACCATACGCTCGACATCATCCATTTTGGAGATCAGCGTAAAGAGCAGAGTCGGCGGAATCGAGATCTTGTCTTTGCCTGAACCGTAGTCGTTGTGCATACTGTCCTTGCCGCTGATCAGCGGGATCGAATACTGTTTGCAGCACTCGTAAAGCGCTTTGTTCGACCTGACGAGCTGCGCGAGCTTAGCCTTGCCGTCGCTGTTTTTTACCTCGTCGTAGACCGGATCCGGCCAGCAGAAGTTGTCGAGTCCGCTCATAAAATCGGGGTCGGCGCCGACGCAGACGGCATTCCTGACAGCCTCGTCGATGATGCTCGCCGTCATGTGGTAGCAGTCGATGTCGCTGAACGATGGCTTGATCCCGTGCGAGACGACGATCGCGCTCTTTTTGAAGGGTGAGACCCTCAGGACACCTGCATCCGACGGGCCGTCGTGCTCAACTCCGCAGAACGGTTTGCCTGCGCTCCTGCCCTGGACCTCGTGGTCGTACTGTCTGACCCAGTCCTCCTTCGAGGCGATATTGAGCCTGCCGATGACATCGACCAGCGTGTTGTTGAGATCCCTGCGGTCACGCGGCTTGAACTCCTTTTCGGGCAGTTTCTCGCGGAAGTCCCAGACAGCTTCCAGCTTGTATTTCGGGTTGCCGTCGTGCAAAAATTTCATGTCGAGGTGGGCCGCCTGCATGTCGTTGTAAAAAATATCGAGGAAGCCGTTGTCGGTGAACTCGCCGACGACGCTGATCTCGACCTCGTGGATATCTGCGACGCGCTGCAGCTCGTCCAGTTTCTCCGGAGCGACGGCAAGCGTCATGCGCTCCTGAGCCTCGGAGATGAAGATCTCCCACGGCTGCAGGCCCTCGTACTTGAGCGGGACACGCTCGAGGAAGATTTTTGCGCCGCCGGTCTGCTGAGCCATCTCGCCGACACTCGAACTGAGACCGCCCGCACCGTTGTCGGTGATCGCGTGGTAAAGATCTTTGTCGCGTGATTCGAGGATGAAGTCGAGCATACGTTTCTGAACGATCGCGTCGCCGATCTGGACTGCCGTCGCCGGGCTGCCGTCATGGAGTTCCTCGCTGCTGAAGGTTGCCCCGTGGATGCCGTCCTTGCCTACCCTGCCGCCGCACATGATGACCATATCTCCGCGCTTAGCCTCCTTTTTCCATGAGCTTTTCCCGTTCACGGTTACCGGCATCAGACCGCCTGTCCCGCAGAATACAAGCGGCTTTCCGATATATCTGTTGTCAAAATAGATCGAGCCGTTCACGACCGGGATACCGCTCTCGTTGCCGCCGTCCTTGACGCCGCGGTGGACGCCCCGGAAGATCCTCCCGGGATGCAGGAGCTTCGGCGGGAGCTCGCCCTTGAAGTAGGGGCTGGCAAAGCAGAAGACATCAGTGTTGAGGATCGGTTTCGACGCCATTCCGCAGCCGATGATATCGCGGTTGACCCCGACGATGCCCGTCAAAGCCCCGCCGTACGGGTCGAGGGCGCTCGGAGAGTTGTGTGTTTCGACCTTCATCGCGAACAGCGTGTCGTCATCGATCTGGATGATGCCGGCATTGTCGTCAAAGACCGATTTTATCCACGGTTTTTCGTCGCGGAGCTCCTGAGTCGTGCGTTTGATGTAGCTCTTGTAAAGCGAGTGGATCGTCTCCTCGGAGTTGTTCACCGTATCCTTGTAATCGATATCCGCCGCAAAAATTTTGTGTTTGCAGTGCTCACTCCAGGTCTGCGCGATGACCTCGATTTCGCAGTCGGTTGCTTCACGGTTCAACTCTTTGAAATGATTGCGTATAGCCCTCATCTCATCACCGTTGAGAGCCAGAACTCTCGAACGTGAAAGCTGCATGAGCTCCTCGTCTGAGAGGTCAAGGCTGATCTTTTCGACCTTCGGTTCGGTATGACTTTTGACACGAGGGACCTCGTTGCCGATCCTCTTGCCTTCACGCCACTCTTTCGCACTGAGGATCGAATAACGCTGGATCACGCCGTTCGCCAGCAGATCCGAGGCGATCTTTTTGACATCCTTTTCGGAGATTTTTCCGCGAAGCAGGAACTTTCTTCCGGAAAATACCATATCGTCAGGTTCGACCGAACCCAGAAAAGTTTTCAGGCCCCAGAGCGCCGTTTTTCCCTCATTGTCAGTAACTCCCGGCAGGTATCCGACCTCGACGATCCAGTCAAAATCGTAGTTGTCGGCAAGTATCTCGCGGGTCTCGAAGACCTCGGTTATCGGGTCGGCAAGGACCTCGGTCGCAAAGCTGACAATGTTTTCCTGCGTCACTTTCCGGCAGTCAAAGAGGTAAACTTTGAGTACTTTGACATCTTCGAGACTGATACCGAGATCTGTTTTGATCCTTCTCTTCCATGAAAGTCCGACAGCATCCTTCAGATCGGAATTTGAGCTCGCCTTTAATCCGACTTCGACTCTGAAAACCATGATTTCCTCCTAAAAAAGCGTAAACAGCTATATTTTTTGAACCAGATTCATGAGCTCCGCGGCATTTTTCGCCGAAAACAGAGCCGCTCTCTTGATCCGGTTCGCACAAACCACCGAAATTTTGCTTATCAGCCTCAAATAGAGCTGGTTGTTTCCCTCCGGAACGATCAGCATGAAGACAAGTCTCACCTTTTCTCCGTCTGGGCTGCCGTAATCTATCGGCTCGCTGAGCGAAACAAGCTGGATCAGCACCTCGTTCGATCCCGAGATCCTGCAGTGCGGGATAGCTACGCCCCTGCCGATTCCTGTCGAGCCGTAGGATTCGCGCCCCTTCAGGTGTTCGAGGATCTTCTCCTCCGGAACATCGCCGGCAGCGCCCGCGTTTTTGGCCAGAAAAGCAAAAAGTTCCTCCTTGCTCTTCAGCTCCACATTGCAAAAGACCAGATTTTCCTTCAGATAATCACTGACTCTACACATTGACACTTCTCCCCGAAGTAAAGCGGAAATCATTTTTCCGCTCGTGAGCACTCGGTATTTTCAGCATTGTCCGACGCTTTGCAACAGTCCGCCTTGCGATTTCTATCCCCTCTTCCTTGAGGCGCAGTGCGATCTCATCGTCGCTGAGTGGCGAATTTTTATCTTCATTTTCAATTATTTCAGCTATTTTCTTATCGACTCGCAGATTTGTCGCCATATTGTCCTTCACCTGCTTCGCGAAGAAAAATTTAAGCTCGAAGAGACCGAACGGAGTCTTTACGTACTTTCCGTTGGTCGCCCTCGAAACCGTTGAAATATCATGGCCGATCTCACGGGCGATGATCTCCAGAGTGAGCGGCTTTATGAAGTCTATGCCGTGCCTCATGAAGTCGATCTGATGCAGAAAGATGCTTCTTGTGACCTTGACGATCGTCTTTTCGCGGTCGTCCAGACTGGAGACGATGTTGGCCGCCTTGTCGTAAAGCCTCCTGTTTTCATCCTTCTGCTCGGCAGTCAGATTCCCGGACTTCATCAGGCTGTAGGCCTCCGTGTCGATCCTGACCATCGGCAGGATGCGGTTGTTGTACTTGACTTCAAGGTTCCCCTCCTCTCCCAGGCGGACCTCGATATCCTCCTTGACAAGCTGGGTTAGTTCCCTCGAGAAACCTTTTTTGGGGAACGGAGAGACCCTGTTCTGCACGAGCGTCAGAAATTCGCCCAGCTCTTCGTATGTCGCGCCGAGCTTAGAACTGAGTCTGGCAAAGGCCTTGCCCTCCAGAAGCGAGATCAGCGACTCGTCGCCGAAGAGCCTTTCGGCAAGCCCGGACATGCTGCCGCCAAGAGAGAGCGTCCCCGATTCAAGGATCATAAACTTCAGATATTCGGTCAGATTCCTGCTGCCGCATCCAAGCGCCGGGGAATCTATACGTTTAAGTAGCTCTCTCGCCTCCCTGACACTCTCGACCGGCTCACGGAACCTCTCGGCGAGCTCCTCGTCCGGAGCAGGCAGAAAACCGAGGTCGTCCAGACTATAACACATAGAAACCATTATATTTTTTATCACATCAGGGTTATCAGTCAGCCCGATCTGTATCTCCAGTTTCTGCTCGAACGTCTTCTCCTCTCTGACGAACTGCTCAAGGTTTATGTCGTCATCCGCATCGTTCGAGCTCTTCATCCTGACGCCCTCGAAGGTATTGGCCTCGAGCTCCTCGTATTCATGCACCGAAAATCCGTCATCGGCAGGAGCGGCATTTCTATCGTCAAAGTTGAGAGGCGCCGCATCGTCAAAGACCTCGACCGGAGCGTCGGCAAGCTCGCGGTCCTGCAGATCACGTTCCCTGTCACGCACAGCTCTGTCGGGCTCCATCTCGGAAAAGGCATCGACGTACTGATCCGGCTTTACGACCTCGAGAAACGGGTTGTTCTCCTGCTCGCGAATTATCTCTTCGGTTATTTCAAGGGAATTTTTCTGAAGTATTTCGAGGCTTTGCGTCATTTTCTGAGACAGTCTCAGACCAAGTTCCTGTTTTTGTTTCAGCCCCTGACTTAAGACCTGCTCCATTCGCCCCTCCATAGCTGGCGGGATTTTAGAAGCTTGCCGTGCTTTGGCAACATTTTTGCTTATATTTTTTGTTTCGTCTAAAATTCCGCTAATTTTTTGACTAATGCTCCCTTTTTATTATACTTGTTGGCTTTTATTTTTTACTTGGAGATAAAAATGAAATCATTGGTAGCGTGGCTGGTTCTGTTTACTTTTTCTTTTATTTCGATGACTCCGTGCGGATTCTCGATATCGACTCTCCGCGCCGACGACTTTGAGCTTGAAGAGCTCGATCTGGGTCTTGAGGAGGATGAAGAATCCGAGGACGAAGAGGATGAAGAGGAGGAGGAAGAGGAGAAACCGGCTCCTAAAAAGAAAAGTGCAAAAAAGAACTACGACGAAGACGAAGAGGATGAAGAGGAGTCCGAAGAGTCGGGAAAAGAGGAATCCGACAAGCTTGACAGCGAAGATTCCGAAGAGGAATCAGGTTCGTCTATCGAAACCATCGGCGAAAAATCCGCAGGCGCAGGCAACAAGCTCATCGCAGTTCAGCTTTATGACAGCTCTTCGACCGAGCTGAAGGCTTCAAAAATCACTTCATCGACCGTAGCAACGCTTGCCGAGTCGAGGGATTACGACTTCGTCAACACCGAAGCTGATCTCTTCTCCGACAGAGACGCCCTTGAGAAGGCTCTTGAATCGGCGAAATCGAGCCTGGAAAGAGGCAAAACCTTCTACAACGACCTCAACACGGACGACGCGACGATCCGTTTCAAAAACGCTCTCAGAAGCCTCGAAGGCAACCTTGACAAGCTTACGGACTACACGCTTCTCAGCGAAGTGATCCTCTACACCGCCGCATGTTACAAAATGGCTGAGGAGGATTCCAAGGCTGACCCCTTTATGAGAGCCTATATCTCGATCAACCCGGACGCTTCGATCGATGATTCGTTTGCTCCGGAAGTGGTTGATTATTTCAACGAAATCAAAGACGACTATGCCGCAAAATCGAACGCCTCGATCAAGTTTTCGGGCGCACCGAACGGTGCTGATGTCTTCCTGGACGGAAAATTCGTCGGTCAGACACCTCTCACCCTGATCAAGCAGAGCATCGGCAACCATTATTACAGGATCCACAAAAACGGCTTCAAGGATGCCGGCGGCGTTATTACCCTCACCGAAAGGAAGATGAAAATCGTCGATCAGCGTCTCTCGAAAATCGGTGCGGCATCGTCATACCTCTCCGAAACAAGCAATATGAAGAGCGAAATGGGCACCATCTCGATGCTCAGAAAGACGACCGATATCGCAGAAAAGCTCGGTGTCGACTACGTTCTCGTGACCTACGCGACCCTTGATGGCAAAAACGTCAAATACACCGGCTACATGGTCAACAAAGAGAAGAGAAGCTTCAAAAAGGCCGAGGCTACGCTTCCGCTCACAGCTACAGCGGCGACACCCGAGCTGAAGAGCTTCAACGACAATCTGACAGGCGACTCCTACGAATACAAGGCTATTGCCGATCTCGCGATGGAGGAAGCCGGCGCGCTCGGTCTCATAGAAGAGCAGCCCGCACAGCAGGACAAAGACAAATCAAAAGAGAAAAAGCCTGTTTATAAAGAGTGGTGGCTTTGGACTCTAGTCGGTGTCGCAGTAGCGGCAGGCGTCGGTGTCGGCATCTACTTCGGAGTGGCAGGCAACGGCGGCGGCAGCAGCGGACCGTCCCTTGATATCAATTTCGGAAAATAAATAGGAGGATATAATGTTAGAAAAAGTTGAAACCAGCAGACCGAGACCCCTCAGCGAGACACCTGAGGACATCAAAATCGTTGCAGACAAGCGCTTCGACAAGATAGATATCAGGACCATCGAAAGAAAGATGAAAAAGGGCGAAGTTACGGAAGAGGAGTACAAGGAGTATCTCGATTCGATCGAAGAGTGCACCGATTACGACACCGTAAACGAAGAGACCGTAATGAAAAACGCGAACGTCAAGAAACGCTTCTAACGGTGACGCATGACTGAGAACAGGAAAACCGATATTTCATCTGTCGTCACACCGTCGTTCGAAAGCCTGGTTTCGTCGATATATTCGGCAGTTCTGCTGAACCTCGGCGAGATCAAGGTCCGCGGTGTCGATCCGATATCGCAGAACTTCGAGATCGCCGAATTCAACATCGGACTTCTGGAGATGCTCGAAGAGAAGACGCGCAGAAACCTCACCGAGCAGGAACGCTCCTATCTTGAGGGCGTGATCCGCAATTCCAAGGCGAAATTAAGTGAACATCGCGGAAAAGCTTCCTCAAATTGAGGAGATCGCAAAATCGGCAGGCGGGATCGCCCGTAGATTTTTTTTGAATCCTGATCTGAAGAAGCGTCTGAAATCAAGATTCGACGTCGTATCAGAGGCTGACGAAACTGTCGAGAGGTTTCTCCTCCAGGAGCTTAAAAAAGTTGATGACATCGCCTTTCTGAGCGAGGAATTCAACCCGGGGACCGGTCTCAAGTCACCCTGCTGGATAGTCGATCCTATCGACGGAACGACAAATTTCGTTGCGGGGATTGCCCCGTTTGCCGTCTCGATAGCACATTACAACGGCTGCGCGGTCGATGCCGGCGTCTGTCTTCTGCCAATGAGCGGAGAACTGTTTTCGGCGGCACTGGGCCACGGCGCAAAACTCAACGGTGAGACGATCCGCGTAAGTCAGGAGACCGAACCGGAAAAGTGCGTGATCGCGACAGGCTTCGCCGACATCACTCAGGGCGGCGAGGGCAGCACGCTTCCGGTCTTCCTGAGCCTTATCCACAAGACGCGGGCGATCCGCCGTCTAGGCTCGGCAGTCACGGATCTGGTATACACCGCGTGCGGGAAATTCGCCTTTTTCTACGAAGCAGGGCTCTCTCCGTGGGATGTCGCTGCCGGCTCGCTGATCGTCTCGGAGGCAGGCGGGACTGTCTCCGATTTCAACGGCGGCGACAACTTTCTTGCCGGGAAATCGATCATTGCCTCGAACCCGCAGCTCTACGATTTCATAAAAAACGAAATAAACGCCTAAATCTTACAAATAAAGTTGACCATTCAGCTTTCAAAATGCTATACCGGCACCGCTAGTGCTTTTTGTTTTTATTTTATTTAAGGAGGTACGCTGTGACTAAAAAGAAAATGTTGTTTCTCGGCGACGAAGCTGTTGCTCAGGCAGCTATCGATGCCGGCATCTCCGGTTTTTATGCCTATCCCGGAACGCCGTCCACTGAAATAATGGAGTATGCACAAGGCTCGAAAACAGCAGCCGAGCGCAATATCCACAGAACATGGTCTGCAAACGAAAAGACAGCTGTCGAGGCAGCTATCGGCATGAGCTACGCCGGCAAAAGAAGCATGGCAATGATGAAGCATGTCGGTCTCAACGTCGCAATGGATCCGTTCGTAAACTCAGGTGTCACGGGAGCAAACGGCGGCTGCATCATCACCGTCGCGGACGACCCGAGTATGCATTCCTCGCAGGACGAGCAGGATTCAAGGATCCTCGCAGATTTCGCGCTTCTTCCGATCCTTGAGCCTTCGAACCAGCAGGAGGCTTACGACATGGTTTTCTACGGTTACGACCTCTCCGAAAAGTATAAAACCCCTGTCTTCATGCGCCTTACGACCCGTCTTTCGCACTCCCGCGCAAACGTCGAGACACGCGAGCCGAGACCGCAGAACGAAATCAGGCTTCCTGAGGACAAGAGGCAGTTCGTTCTTCTTCCGGCAATAGCGAAGAAGAGATACAAACGCACGCTCGCAAACCAGCAGCTGCTCCTTGAAGAGTCCGAAAAGGCTCCCTGGAACAAATACATCGACGCACCGGACAAATCGCTCGGCATCATTGCCTGCGGTCTGGCTTACAACTACCTGATGGAAAATTTCGACGGCAAACCGCCCTATCCGGTAGTCAAAATCTCGCAGTATCCGGCTCCGAAGTGCTACGTTGAAAAGCTCGCCCGCGAATGCGAAAAGATCCTCGTTCTCGAAGAGGGAATGCCGATGATCGAAAGACAGCTCCGCGGTCTTCTCGACCGTGACGTCAAGGTCCTCGGAAGGATGTCCGGAGAGATCCCGCGTGACGGCGAACTCAATCCGAACATCGTCGCGGAGGCTCTCGGACTCAAAGAGTCGATCGGTCTTCCTGTTCCAGAGCTGGTTGCCGGACGTCCTCCGAAACTCTGCGCAGGATGCAGCCACGCAGACTTCTACGCAGCTTTCGTTGACGCGATCAAAAACAAATACGGCGACGGGCACCTCTTCGGCGACATCGGATGCTACACACTCGGTGCGCTCCCGCCGTTCCAGGCAGTCAACAGCTGTCTCGACATGGGTGCCAGCATCACAATGGCAAAAGGCGCGGCAGATTCGGGCATTTTCCCGGCTTGCGCAGTGATCGGCGACTCGACATTCACCCACAGCGGCATGACTGGACTTCTGGATGCTGTCATCGACAAGGCGAATATCGTTGTCTTCATCAGCGACAACTCGACGACCGGCATGACCGGCGGACAGAAATCACACGCTGAAGGCAGACTTTTCAAGATCGTCACCGGTCTCGGCGTAGATCCCGAACATGTCAGGATCGTTGTTCCGACCAAACAGAACCACGACGAAATGGTCAAAGTCATCACTGAAGAGGTCGAATACAACGGCGTCTCTGTCATCATTCCGCAAAGAGAATGTATGCAGACCTTAAGAAGAAAAACCAAAGCAGCGAAAAAGTAGGAGGTGCTCTTATGAAATGTGATATGATTCTTGCAGGTGTCGGCGGCCAGGGCATTCTCTCGATCGCGACGATTTTCGGCTATGCAGCCGTAGAAAGCGGTCTCTACCTCAAGCAGGCCGAGGTCCACGGCATGAGCCAGAGAGGCGGCGACGTTCAGAGCCACTTCAGGATTTCGGACAAACCCATATACAGCGACCTCGTTCCGATGGGCAAGGCGGATCTCATCATCAGCGTCGAGCCGATGGAATCCCTGAGATACCTTCCCTGGCTGAACCCGGAGACAGGCTGGCTCGTCACAAACGCAAACCCGCTCATCAACATCGGGAACTATCCGGAGCAGGATGCGCTCAACGCAGAGCTCAACAAACTTCCGCGCAAAATCGTCATCGACGGTGACGCAATCGCAAAGGAGGTCAACAACCCGCGCGGCATGAATATGGTCGTAGCAGGCGCTGCGAGCCTTTTCGTCGGTCTCGACTTCGAACTCATCAAAAAAGGCATCACCACGATCTTCGGCAGCAAAGGTGAAGAGATCGTCAAATCCAACATCGATGCAATCGTTGCAGGCCGCGAATTTGCCGAAAAGAACCGCTAACACGCATATCCGGAAAGTTCTGTAAAACTGACATGTCATCTGTCATAAACAATCGTTAAGACGCTCGATTTTTTAATGAGGAAACAATGAATTTAAAAGACCGTTGGATGAAATTACGCAATTATCAGTCAGATGATTTCTGGGCAATGCTCTTTGCGAGACCGCTCACGATACTCCTTCTTCTGCCGATTGCCGAAAAGCCCTGGCTCACACCGGACCGCATCACTCTCGCAGGCGTACTGGTAAAATTCGCCGGCATCTTCTTCGTCTTCTATGACAAAAGCTACCTCGGTGCAGTCCTCGGAGCCGTTTTACTGAATATAGGACTGATCGTCGACAACATGGACGGGACTTTAGCCCGATTCCGCAACACCCCCACAAAGTTCGGCTACTATTTCGACAAGACAAGCGACTGTGTAACGATGGTGCCGATGTTCTGGGCGCTCGCCTACAGAGGCTGGCTCGAAACACAGGATCAGTTCACGCTGATACTTCCCCTCCTCGCCGCAGCGACCATCTACATCGCGGCATACTCGAAGTGGGTCTATGAAAAGGTTTTTCTGGAACTCAAGCTCTCGGAAAAATTCTACAAAAACGAGATCGTCGAGTTCGTAGCCAATATGCAGAAGTGTCCCAAGTGGTCGACTCCGCCTCAGCGCGGTTTCACAGACTGGGTCAAGTTCTTCATTCAGGCGATCGTCTCTATTTTAAAATTCAACGAGGTCGATGTCTTCTTCTGGGTCGGACTCACTCTGATAACCGGCAAATACATCATCTTCACGGTCTATTCCGGACTCCTTGTTTGCGGGATCTTCGCCCCATTCGTATTCGGCTGGAAAATCCTGAAAAAGGAGAAAGAAATCAACGCTCTAAGGGATCAGGTTGAAAAACAGTCTTAAGATCATCGCCAGAATTCATTCGGTTTTTCCTACAAAATTCGGCATCCCGCGGCAAAGCGGACTTGTAAAATCTCTCCTCTCCCGAATAGTCTTTGAACCGGAATTCACAAATCAGGAGGCAATCCGGGGGATCGAAAACTTCTCCCACCTCTGGCTTATCTGGGGCTTTTCGGCAAATACCGGGACCGCATGGTCACCGACCGTCCGACCTCCGAGACTCGGCGGGAACAAACGCCTGGGAGTCTTCGCGACGCGCTCGCCCTTCCGGCCGAATCCGCTCGGACTTTCCGTCGTTAAAATTGAGAAAATCGAGAAAAATTCGATAGTTGTCTCCGGCGCCGACCTTATGGATCAAACCCCTCTCTACGACATCAAACCATATCTCCCGGATATCGACAGTATCCCCGATGCAACAGAGACCTACACTGCCAATTTGGTAGAAAAGAGGCCTCTTGCAGTCCAGGCCGATGAAACCCTGCTCTCAAAAGTAGAACCAGAGCTGAGAGGCCCTCTGCTCGAGATCCTGGCTCTCGATCCGCGTCCCGCTTATCAGCACGATGCGGAAAAAACCTACGGTTTCCGTTTCGGAAGGTATGAAATCAAATTCAAGGTCGAAAACGACCGGGTCCTGAAAGTAGTTGAAATATCGGATTAGATGATCGATTTAAGATCTTTCGTCCTGTCGATCTGCTCCCAGCTGAAGATATCTCTGCCGAAGTGACCGTACGCAGCAGTCTGCCTGTAGATCGGGCGAAGGAGGTCAAGCTGCTCGATGATCGCCGCCGGACGCATATCGAAGCACTTCTTTACAGCGCGTTCGATGTCTATCTCGGGAACAGCCGATGTGCCAAAAGTATTGACGTAAACCGAAACAGGCTGTGCTACGCCGATCGCATAGGCAAGCTGGATCTCACACTTTCTTGCAAGTTCGGCCGCGACAACGTTTTTCGCGATGTATCTCGCCATGTAACATGCGGATCTGTCGACCTTTGACGGATCCTTTCCGGAGAAGGCGCCGCCGCCGTGACGACCCATTCCGCCGTAGCTGTCAACGATGATTTTTCTGCCTGTAAGACCAGTATCGGCGACAGGACCTCCGATAACGAACTTTCCGGTCGGATTTACAAAAATCTCGGTCTTGTCATGCATCAATTCTGACGGAACGATGGGTTTGATGACCTTTTCGATAACCGTCTCTCTGATTTTATCGTAGCTGACAGACTCTTTATGCTGCGTGCTGACAACGATCTTGTCGACCGCTACCGGAGTTTCGTCCTCGTAACGTACCGAAACCTGAGTCTTTCCGTCGGGAAGAACGAACGGAGCCTCGCCGTTCTTTCTGATTTCGGCAAGTCTGTATGCAAGCTTGTGAGCCAGATAGATAGGAGTCGGCATGAACGAGCTGTTTTCATTCGTAGCGTAGCCGAACATCAGCCCCTGGTCGCCCGCACCCTGCTCCTTGAAGAGACCTTCGCCGGCATTTACACCCTGAGCTATATCCGGCGACTGCTTGTCGATCGTCGAAAGGACACCGCAGGTGTGACCGTCAAAACCGCAGGTCTTTGTATCCTCGTAACCGATTTCGATGATGGTCTTTCTGACGATCTCGGGAATGTCAACGTAGGTATTCGTCGTTATTTCGCCGCCTACAACGACCAGGCCTGTCGTAACAAATGTTTCACAGGCGACACGCGCATTTCTGTCCTGTTCAAGAATGGCGTCAAGAATGGAATCCGAAACCTGATCCGCGACCTTGTCCGGATGTCCCTCGGTAACTGATTCCGATGTAAAAAGATAAGGTCTCAACATGGCATTCTCCATTAAAAAAAATACCCCTCCTGCGAGGGGTAAGTAAAAATAAAAAGCCCGAAAAACAGACTATCTCTTTGAGAACTGGTATCTTGCTCTCGCGGAACGAAGTCCGTATTTCTTCCTCTCTTTCATTCTTGCATCTCTGCGGAGGAACCCCTCTTTCTTCAGAGCCGGTCTCATCTCGGCATTGTATTCAACAAGTGCTCTTGAAATTCCGTGTCTTACAGCCTCAGCCTGCGCACAAAGTCCGCCGCCTGCAACTGTAACGAGAATATCAAACATACCCTGTGTCTTCGTGATCTCGAGCGGAGCATCGACCTTCAAAACACTGCTGTCGATGAAGAAATATTCCTTCGGAGTCTTTCCGTTTACAAGGATAGAGCCCTTTCCGGGTCTCAAAAAGACTCTTGCAACAGCTGTTTTTCTTTTACCTGTAGCGTACCACTGTTCCATCAATATCCCCCAATAATTTGGTTACATTTCCAATTTCTTCGGTTCCTGTGCCGTATGCGGATGCTCGTTTCCGGCATAAACCTTAAGCTTCGAAATAACCTGATTCGCAAGCTTGTTCTTCGGCAGCATCCCCTTTACTGCATGGATTATAACATACTCAGGATGCTTCTGAAGCATCTCGGTTGCTGTGAGAGATTTCATACCACTCTGATAACCTGAATAGTGGTAATAACGTTTAGCGGTCATTTTGCTGCCCGTAAGAGCAACCTTCTCCGCGTTCGTAACGATTACATAGTCGCCGCAATCGACACTCGGAGTGTAGTCAACTTTTGTTTTGCCGCGCAAAATCTCGGCGATACGTGTAGCGAGTCTGCCGAGGTGCAATCCCGTTGCATCAATCTCAAACCACTCTCTCTTAACGTCTTCTTTTCTTTTGTATTTTGTTAATTCCATGGCTTCTTTCCTTCTTTTAACCAGTTTACAAAAAGCGCGGGAATCTTACACATCGGATGAGACTTGTCAAGAACTTTTTGTAGAAACATCAAATTTCATAGTATTTTCAGGACATTACCGACGGTTTTTTTTCGCGTTGCCGCCAATTTTTTAAAAAATTTTGTTCTTAGGAAATTTATGACTATATTTTTCCGCTCAACGGTTCGGCGCGATCTTCGCGGAATCCGTGTAGTCTTTAGCAATTGTTGAATTTAAGGAGAACAAAATGAAAAAAATTCTTGTTGTCGGTGCCAGCGGGCAGATCGGAAGCGAGCTTGTTCCAGAGCTCAGACGCGTTTACGGTGAAGACAACGTAGTTGCGGCAGACCTTAAAGAGCCGTCCCAGCTTGCTCCGACTCTTGTCAACGGCATTTACGAGCAGGCAGACGCTCTCGATGCACCCAGACTTGTTGAAATCATAAAAAAGCACAACATCGACTCTGTTTACAACCTTGTTGCGCTCCTCTCCAGTGTCGGCGAGCAGAAACCTCAGCTCTCATGGAAGATCAACATCGGTGCACTTGTAAATCTGCTTGAAATCGCGAGAGAAAACCATCTTGCTCTCTTCACGCCGAGCTCGATCGGAGCATTCGGTCCCACAACACCGAAAGACAACACACCGCAGGATACTATCCAGCGCCCGACATCGATTTACGGTGTAACAAAAGTCACCGGCGAGCTCCTTTGCGACTATTATTTTAAGAAGTACGGTGTCGATACACGCGGCGTAAGGTTCCCCGGAATCATTTCAAGCGTAACTCTCCCGGGCGGTGGGACCACCGATTACGCTGTCGATATTTATTATGAAGCGATCAAAAAGGGTCACTACACCTGCTACATCAAACCCGGAACCTATATGGATATGATGTACATGCCCGACTGCCTAAAGGCTGCAATCGATGTCATGGAGGCTGACTCTTCGAAATTTATCCACAGAAACTGCTTCAACGTCGCATCGATGAGCTTCGAACCCGAGCAGATCGCAGCCGCGATCAAAAAGGTCATCCCGGGCTTCACGATGGATTACGACATCGACCCGGTAAGGCAGGGGATCGCAGAGAGCTGGCCTAACAAGATGGATGACTCATGCGCTAGAGCAGAGTGGGGCTGGAAACCGACATACGATCTGGACAGCATGACGGAGGATATGATCAGGATCCTCTCGGCAAGGCTGAAAAAGGCATAATTTTTTTTAACAGGTTCAAAACAGGAGGGGGAAATGGGATTTTTTAAAGAATTTAAAGACTTTGCAATGAAGGGCAACGTTATCGATATGGCTGTCGGTATCATCATCGGCGGTGCGTTCGGCAAAATCGTAACATCTATCGTAAACGATGTCATCATGCCGGTCATCGGTCTTATCGTCGGCGGAGTCAACTTTACGGATCTGGCTGTTACGCTCAAGGCTGCGGTTCCCGCTTCAGAGGGAGTTGCTGCCCAGCCCGCAGTTCTTCTGAAATACGGAAACTTCCTTCAGACCACATTCGATTTCCTCATCGTCGCATTCTCGATTTTCCTTTTCATAAAACTTATCAATACCGCTAAGGAAAAACTTGAAAAGGCAACAAAGGCTGCCGAAGAGGCAGCAGCGGCGGCGGCAGCGGCTGAACCCGCTCCGGAACCGACACCCGATCCGCAGATCGTTCTTCTCACCGAAATCAGGGATCTTCTCAAAAAGTAACCCTTTTTTCTTTCAGAATCTCCAGCTGATTCATAAAATATAAGGTATAGAATGTCTCAAACCATAAAAATTCTGAAAATTTTGTACAAAGCCTTCGGGTTCCGTTTCAAATATATCGGGATATTGCTGTTCCGCAGCCTTATCGCTCTTCTCATGAACGCAACACTTTGGCTTGACAGGATTTTCTTCCCGGGATCCCGCTCCGTAAAAATCGAAGATCCGCTTTTTCTCGTAGGTCATCTGCGCAGCGGGACCACCTTTCTGCACCGTTTTTTGTCTGAAAACTGCGACGAGCTCAGAAGTTTCGCGATGTGGGAGATGGTATTTCCCGCTCTTTCGATGCGGAAAGTGATAAAACCCTTTCTGCCGCTTGTAAAAAACATGTCGTTTGACGGTGTCTGGGATCCGAAGATCCACAAAACAACGCTTTTAGGCTACGAGACCGACGATATCGCGCTCTCGATGCGCTACTTCGACGGACTTCTGTCGTGGATATACTTCCACTGCTGGAAAAATTACGAAAACGACGGGCTTTTCGAACGCGACCTCGTGGAAATCAGCGGTCAGGAGAAGTTTTCTGAATATCTTCAGGAGATTTACAAAAAGAATCTCTACGGCACAAAGAAGAGAATGTTTTCAAAATCCTTCTCCCTGCTCTTTTCGCTGCAACATATTGAAAATATTTACGAAAACCCGAAGATCCTGTTGATCGTCCGAAATCCGCTGGAGGCTGTTCCTTCGATGCTTTCGCTTGAAACCAAGGTCCAGGAATCGCTCAACAGCTACAGCAGGCAGAGCCCCGAGCTGAAGGAGCGTTTTTTGAAGAACCTCTACCACACGTCGCTTTTTTACTACAGAACGTTTGATAAACTGGCAACAGAAAAGGCTGGTTCTCCCAACTATCTCCTGATAACCCACAAACAGCTGATAACAGATTTCGACAACACTTTTGAGAAAATCATCGGTTTTGCCGGGCTTGAACGTTCCGAAAAGTTCAAAAAGGCCCTTAAAGAGCGTTCGGAAAAGCAGAAGACCTTCAAGACAGAGCATGTCTATTCACTGGAACAGTTCAATCTGACTGAAGAACAGATAAGAAGAGATTTTGCGTTTGTCTTTGAAAAATATGATGTCTGATTATTTGCAGTAATCCTTCAGAAGCTCGACGGTGAAATCCCAGACCATCTGAACCGTCGGGATTTCAAGCCTTTCGTCCGGAGTATGCGGATTTTTGATCGTCGGACCGAATGAGATCATCTCCATTCCTTCGTTTTTGGAGCCGATGATCCCGCACTCGAGACCGGCATGGATAACTTCGACTCTCGGTTCCTTGCCGAAAAGTTTTTTGTAGATATCGACGCATTTCCTGTTGAGTGGGCTCTCCATGTTCGGTTCCCAGCTCGGATAACCGTCGCTTGTCGACGTTTTCGCGCCTGATGCGACAGCGATCGCTTCGATTTTTCTGGAGATCCAGTCAAGTCTGCTTTCGACGGAGCTTCTCTGGCTCGAAAGTATCGAAACCGAGCCGGTTTCATTTCTCAGAAGACCGCCTTTGCTTGCCGGCATTACCATTTTGATCGTAGCGAAGTTGTTGGAAGTTTCCGGCAGTCCTTCGATATCCTTGCTCATTGCAGCGACACCGTGAGGCATAGCCATCATTATAGCGACAAGCTTCTTCGTGTCTTTAGCGTTAAGTTCGTTGCGGTAGTTGTTTACCGCCGGAGTGATGTCGATTTTCATATTGGGCTCGGCATATCCTATTTCACTGATTATTTTCTCGCGGAGAGCACCCAAAACCGACGTAAGATCCTTGTCTGCCGAGAAGACGACCTTGGTCTCGCGAGGGATCGCGTTGTGTGCGCTGCCGCCTTCGATGAAGACAAGCTTCGTTTCCGCGTTTCTTGCAGCTTCGTCAAGGATCCTCGCCGCTATCATGTTGGAATTGCCGCGCGGAAGATTGATGTCGACGCCGCTGTGTCCGCCTGCAAGTCCCCAGACTCTGAGTTCGTAAACTTTGTCGTCTGCCGGAACTTCTACAGGAGTGTATTCGAACTCGATTTTCGTATCTCTGCCGCCTGCGCAGCCGATCGTGAAAACTCCTTCGTCCTCTGTATCGATGTTAAGAAGGATCTTGCCGTCAAGCCAGCCGGGCTTAAGGGTGTTGGCGCCGGTGAGCCCCGTCTCCTCGTCGATCGTGAAGAGAAGCTCGAGCGGCGGATGAACGACATCCTTGTCGGTTGCCAGAAGCAGCGAGATCGCCAGCGCGATGCCGTCGTCTGCACCGAGTGTCGTTCCGTCAGCCTTCAGCCAGTCGCCGTCAACGATGCATTTGATCGGATCCTTGCTGAAATCGTGGCTGCTGCCTGCGATTTTCTCGCAGACCATATCCATGTGTCCCTGCATAACGATGACCGGTTTGTCTTCGTAGCCCGGAGTTGCCGGAGCCTTGATCAAAACATTCATCGATTCGTCACGCTCTGCCTCAAGCCCGTGATCCTTGGCCCAGTCGACGAGCCATGCGCTGATCTTCTCTTCGTGCTTGCTCTGGCGCGGCACCTTGTTGATCTCTTCAAACAAATTAAGAATAGCTTCTGTCTTTTTGTTCATTTCGCTCCTCCTGTGAAATAAAAAAACTCGAAGAATTTAACAAAAAAGGGGATAAAAAGCAAAGGCTATTTTCCGGCACAGATTTCGCCCAGTTTTGCGGAAAGTTCCGATGCAGGGATAAGCTGCTCTGAAATTTTGACCCCGGATTCCGTGAACTCGGCGGGGATCTGTATCTCGCGCTCTCTGGCGCAGGTAAGGAAAAGCGAATCCGCGGTAACGGCAAAAACGTATCCCTTCTCTCTGTCAGCCGAACGGTCAAGGACAACGTACCCGGACTCCGGCTTAAGATCCGCCTTCGCAAGTTCTATCGCCTTTTTCAGATTTCCGCCCTTCGTAAGAAGAATGATCGTCATGCAGCGGACATCCTTGTTCTTCGCAAGAAGCTCCGACGGCACCAGGGTTGCTCCGTCAAGGTATTTTCCTGTAATTTCAGCAACTTGGAGAAGAGAAGTCAAAATCACAGGATCGTCGAGCGTAAGTTTTGACGCAAGCTTCCACGCATCTTCGTAGCGGTCCAGCTGAAGGTAAACCAGAAAGAGCGCATCTTTGAAATCCTTTGATCTAGGATCGAGCTTTATACATTTTTCGTAGTATTTCAAAGCTGTCTCCATATCACCTGCGTTATAGCTCAAATTGCCGGAGAAAAAGAGCGAGGCCAGGTGGTTCGGTTCGATTTTAAGAGCCTCTTCAGCATAATTTTTGGCCTCGTCCGGGTGTCCGAGATCAAATGAGATCATCGCCAGATTGTAGAGGGATTCCGTCTTGAGGATATCCTTTTCGACACACTCTTTGAAGGCGGCCTCCGCCTCATCCTTTTTTCCGAGCTCGTTCAAGGATGCAGCCTCGTAAAACTTCGCAAGGCTGAAAGAACTCTTTTGAAAAAAGAGGACCGCAGCTGCAAGATTTCCCTCCTCGAGCGCCTTTTTGCCGGCTACGAAATTTTCGTCGGTACTCTCGACATTCTGTTCCAGAAATTTCAGATCTGCCTCGTGCTGCTGCTATTCGGTCGTGCCGCAGCCAGCAGAACCAAGCGCACGAAAAAGTATCCGAATCGACCGTTTTTTCATTTTTAATTCCCTCATTTGTTGGTTTCAAACCT
>JAEEGL012439881.1_pt1 | contig 26093 bp, 9 predicted proteins | sample 9134231 | NCBI WGS metagenome assembly JAEEGL01 (sample SAMN16246548, study PRJNA631951) | gut metagenome | biome: gut microbiome; feature: rumen; material: fiber-attached | host: Bos | place: Iran: Karaj | collected 2018-10
GATGTCGTCGGAGGTGACGACGTCGTAGTGGTCGAGGTCGTTGACGTTGAGCCTGCGGCCGGTCAGGCGGCCCTGCCACTTGCCGTTGTTCCTCGGGTTCCTGTCTTAGTAGCCGACCTTGGCGCCGTACCAGAACCAGTACTCGTAGCCGTCGGAGAGGCCGTCGTTGTCGGTGTCCGCCCTCGTCGGGTCGGTCGGACGCTCAGGCGTCCACGCTCCGGTCGCGAGGTCCTCGGTCGCGGCCTCGATCGACGTGCGGAAGCGCGTCTCCACCTCCGAGTCGTCCATGTCCTTGAGGCTGTTCTCCGTGGCGACGCCCTTCCATGCGAGGTAGGCGCGCATCTCGTTCGCGGTGTAGTCGGGCTCGGGGAAGGAGCCGTCGCGGTTCATGTAGCCCTTGCGCACGCGCTCCTCGCGGCTCAGGTTGAGGCCGTCGCCGAAGCCGCGGACCTCGAGCCTGGCGCCGAACTTGCCGCCGTTCTGCTCCCACTTGTCCTGCGTGCCGGGGGCGATGCCGTTGCCCGCCGTCGAGGACGCGGGCAGGAAGTCCTCGTCGTCGTTCCAGCCGGAGAGGTTGGCGAGGTCGTTGCCGGAGACCTGCCCGTTCTGGTAGATGCCGAAGTCGTACTCGGCGTTGGCGACCACGAAGTCCGGCACGCCGTCGGCGTTGATGTCGCCGCAGTTGTCGAGCGGACGCCACTCGCGCGAGAACACGACGGCGATGCTCGTGTCGTCGTAGGACGTCGCGTCCTTCTCCGCCTTCGGGAGCGGGACGGACGTCGCCGCGTCAACGGTGGCGACCACGCCGCCGATGAAGGCCGGGGTGCCGTTGCCGGACTCGTCGGTCACGACGTTCATGAAGCAATAGACGAAGCTGTCGTACTTGTCGTCCGGGTTGACGTAGGCACTGACGGACTCGGTCGTCTTGCCGCCGCCCGTGGAGACCCACCATCCGCGCGGGTTGCCTGTCGGGGCGGTGTCCATCTCGCCCGCGCCGAGGCCGTGCGCATAGACCCTGGCGCCGCCGGACGCGATCGCGTAGTCCCACGACTGGATGAACTGGCTGACCTCGCCGATGCCGCCGTTGGCCTCGACGGAGCCGACGCCGACGCCCTTGGCGTTGACGTACGTGCCGGCGAACGGCGTGCTGGCGGGCTTGATCGGATAGATGACGAGGCTCTTCGACGCATCGACGTTGAAGTACCAGACGTGCGTTATGGGCGAGGCGCAGTCCTTGTCGGCGATCGTCACGGTGATCGTCAGGTTCTCGCCGGACGCGGAGAAGCTCGTCTCGTAGGTGCCGGAGAGAGAGTCTGTTGTTATCTTCCTGGAATTCGGCTCGGACGGCGTGTCCCAGATCACGGTGAGTTCGGCGCTCGGCGGCATGTCGTTCGTCACAAAGTCCTTCACCTCCCAGTCGATCTTGATCGGGGCGCGGCGTGAGACCGGAACGGCGTTGGTCGAGGCGCCGTCAATGATGGAGTAGCGCATGCCGACGTTGGCGAATACGCGGGAGAGTATCGGGTCGCGGTTGACGACCTCGAGAACGAACGTGCCCGCCTCGTATGCATCGTCGCCCGAGTCCTTTGCCGTGGCGGTGATCCTGTAGCGCGAATACGGCGTGCCGTCCTTTTTGATGATCCGCAGCGTCTGCGTCGAAGAGCTCCTGTTGGAGTTGGGCGCGACGTTCACGATCGCGACACGGGTGGACTCGTCTGTATTATCCTCCGTCATCAGCCACTCGCCGTTCTGGTTTGCGAGCGACAGGGTTCCGAGCGCCTTGATGTCGGTGAGGCCGCCCGTCTCCGATATGCGCTCCAGCGTGACGTTGACCTCCGTAGTCTTGGCCCTGGTCTTGGAAAGCATGATGTCGAAGAACGCCTCCTCGTCCTCATATATCCAGCCGTCGCAGATCTGTCCGGTGATCGAGCCGTCATGGATCAGGCCGCCCGGGATTATCTGGATGTTCGGCTTGAAGTCAACGACCACGTGGGCCGTGAACTTGGGTCCCCACTGGCGGTCGAAGAGTCCCGTCTGCCAGGTCGATTCCTCGTAGTCGTTGCTTTCCGGATCCTCAAAACCGGCCCAGCTGGCTATCTGTGCGCGCGAGTACGGATGCGGGTTGTTTGGATTCAGGAGATCGTCGATCATGTCCTTGTCGAGCGCCTGCACCTCGACGGTGTTCGTGCCCATGTAGGTCTCTGGGAATACGTGCTTCAGCGAAACGCTGCCGTTCCTGGATCCGGCGACGATGACTACCTGGGGCTCCGCGTCGGAGGAGGTCGGCGGGATGAATGTCCACTTGGTGAGGAGAAGGCCATCGTTGACAAGCTTTGCAACGTCGTCGTCCTCTATTCCCCGAACCCATTTCTTTAGTGCTATCTCGTAGCTGTCCGCCGTCCACTGTTCGTACCTGGTGTCTGCCGCGACGTCCAGAAGCTCAAGGTCGAACTTGATCTGGTTCTCGGCGGGAACCTTGCCGGACCTTGTGGCGCCGTCGAGGACGGTGATGCTGTTGATCTTCAGGCTGGCGCCCGTCGGCTCCACGTTTTTGACGGAGAACATCACTTCCGGCGTGTTGTAGGTGTTCTCGACCTTCTCCGGATCGAACGTACCGCTCTCGCAGAGGACGATCCTGAATATGGGATTGCACGGGCCGTCGAGAAGCTGCAGGATCATCGGGTCTTCGTCGGACACCTTCCCGTCTCTCGCCGGTATGGGCTTGCCGATCTTCCCGGGGACTGCGAGGTTCGCGCACAGGACGTTGTTCGACGCGGCCTCGTTGAGAGGTTCATAGTAGGCGTAGAGGCCGATGGTCGCCCTCTTCGAGAGGGAGATCGACACCTTGACGTCCTCGCCTTCGTTATAGACACCCTTGTCGAGCGTCGCGACGACGGACTTCGGCTTTGCCGATTCGGCGACCAGCGTGAGCCTGGAGTTGTAGCCGTCTGGGTTGAAGACCTGGATTTCGGAAGCGAACGTTCCGTCGGTCGGATACATGATGTCCTTGAGGACGAGGTACGACCTGTTGTTTTCGAACGTGGGGACGAGGCACGTCCGCTCGTACGTGGTCGCGTACTCCGCGTCGTCGTCGTTCGTGTACCAGATGACGCGCCAGAGGTTGGTCCCGCCGGCCGCGATGCCGTCTGCGTCCTGCGTCTCCTTCATGTTGCGGTATCCGTCGTCAACGGCAATCTTGATGTCGCGGGCCTTGCCCTGCGTGAAGGAGTTGGTGACCACGCCGAGCGACGGATCCTTGCCGTCGATTTCGAGAATCTCGGGAATCTGGGGGTCTATGTAGAGGACTGCGGGGCGGACTTCGTTGAAGTACGCCCTGGCGTCCGCCTCCTCGATCTCGATGTCGAACTCAATGCCCGTGCCAGCGCGCTTGCTTTGGGGGCCGAACGTGTTCTCCGCGGCGCCAAGCGCGTACAGATACAGCTTCTTGGTGTCTTCGCCCTTCTGGAACTTGAGGACCTTGACCTGCTGCAGCCATCCATTGCCCGAATTCCTGATTGAGGAGGATGCCAGGATGTGCTTGCCATAGACGTCCACGGTGGCGCCGTCTCCGTCGTTCAGCTTCGGTTTGACCGTCACCGTGACGTCGTTGGTGAAAGGCTCGGAAAGCGTGACTGTCAGCTCTATCGGCTCTGCGGTAGCGTAGTCGGAACCCGCCGTCACCTCCGTAAAGCTGTTGTCGCCGAAGGTGAGGCCGACGCTGGGCTTCATGGGCTCGCCGACCTTGACGTAGCGGCGCACTGTGTTCTTGATGAGCTCGCCTGCGTTGCCCCACATGTTGGTCGGCGCGGAACTCATGTAGATGTACGCCCCGGATCCCTCGTCGCCCTCAGCGTAAAGGGTGATCGGAACCCTGCTTTCACCGGAGTGTATCGTTACGGAAAGGGCGTTGCGCGTGGCGTCCCCGTTGTCGTACGCGATCATCTCGCCGACCGGCCTGATGATGCTCTCGTTTTCAGACCAGACATACATCGTCGCGTAACCGCCGGCGTAGTTTGCGGGGGCGTCGAGGACGATGGTTCCCTTTCCAAGGCGCGCGGCCACGGAAGAGTGCTGGTATATCGTGCGCCAGACCCAGGGGTCGTCGGACGTGTTTGCGGAACTCGCGTCGTCGTATTCGCTGTCAAAGTCAATCGTCTTGATGTGGACGCCGGCTGTCGCCAAGGTCTTGTCGAATGACGGCCGGCCCGGCTCGTCGTGGGTGGGGGTCGCCGTCGGCGCAGCATTCGGCAGATGCCACGCAAGGCTCAACTCTTGAAGCTCCTCGTCGCTTATGTAGGAGAGCTGGGCGTTTATGGGTTTATCATCTGGGTTTAGTGGGTCAACCATGTTCTGGAGCTTCCAGCTTGGACCCGGCATCTTGAGGAGAATCTGCTCGCCTTCGCCGCCAGTAGCCTCCCTATAAGAGGAGTTCATCAGCTTAACGGGCTGGGCAAGGTCGCCCGGCTGCACCGTGTACTGGAATATGAGGTCTGTAAAGTACTTGCTTTTGTAGCCGTTTTCTGATTCCGTCGGGTCGTAAGTCGACTCGACCAGAATGAGATCCGCATACCGCAGCACACCGCCTACGGAAAGTCCGAGCTGTGGGCGGAACGTAGTACTCCCGGTGTCGAAGTTGAAATCCCACGGAAACACCCCGTCGGTATTTTGCCCCCTGTTCGCGTTGACGAGACGCACCCTGATCGTCAGAATCTCGCCTATGGTCAGCGGGGGGTTGTTGCTGTCCGGACCGTCGCAGGGATACGTCTTGCCGCCGTTGTACTGCGAATACGGTGCGTCGCAGAGCGCGTCGATGGATATAATGTCCCCGGCGTGCGCCGCGAACGCGGCTCCCATTGCGAAGGCGAACGCTGCCGCCTTGACGAACTTGTATTTCATCTTGTTTTCTCCAGCTTTTCTGGTTTCCGAAGCCATTTTGTCTCTCTCCTGCTTAGAAGATTCCCATGCCGTATGACCGCGTCATTCCCATCGCTTCGTCCATGTGTCCGCCTGTTTGAGGACACTCGGGCTCTGCAGGTAGTTGCGCGAGTTCAGTTTCCACTTGTAGAGGTGCCTTGCCTCCGGGTAGAGGCCCCACCCGTAGGTGTTCGCCGGCGAGGACGGCGAATTCGGGTCGAGTATCTCGATGCGGGCGGCGAACGGGTGCTGGGAGCTGGGCGCGCCGAAGCTCTCCCTGTTGAACACGAACATCCTCATCGGCCAGAAGTTCTCGCTCACCCTCTCCCTGTCGAGGGCCATCTCGACCTTGAACGTCACGCTCGTCCAGCTGTTCGCCGCGCCAGGCGGAAGGTCGGAGCCGGCGTACAGATCGTCGCTCCTCTCGCCGCCGAGGCCCTGGAGACGGTAGGGCGGGTAGCTGAACGCGGCGTTGACCTTGTTCGAGATCATCATCGTGACGGACACGAGCTGGTTCGTGACCTCAACTGGCCATGGCGCCGACCCTTCCGCGAAGTCAGACGGCTTGCGGATGATTTCCATCGCCGTGGCGGAATCCTCAACGCTGGCGGACTCCACGCCGGACTTGCCGCGCGGGGCTCCGTACGGGCTCGAATACGGCCAGTTCCTGACAAGCTCGCCCATGCCGCCGCGGAGATCCCAGTCGTCGGACGTCGGGTCGATGTCGAGCCAGTAGCGGTCCTTCAGCGAGAGCGGCACGCGCCTTTCGTATGCGCCCTCGTCGAAACCCCAGTAGAAGCAGTTGGTGGATATCTCCGTGCCCGCGAACGGCTCCCCGTTCGACTCGCCGCCCTTCAGCCACTCCATGATGGCCGGAGTGTAGGGGTCGTCCGGGTCGAGGTCGCCGCGGACAATCACCTTCGGGTCGATTCCGGCCTTCACGAACATCTTGGAAGTCGTCTTCGCTTCCTCCATGAACTCGTAGGTGTATTCCGGGAACTGACGGCCGTCCTCGTCCACATGGCTGCCGGCGGGCCGGACATCCGAAGCCTTCTCCTCGCCGTCGCGGAGGAGGGAACCTACGGTGTACCAGGGGCTTGTGCGGAACGTGAGGTTGGTCGTCGTGCCGTGGGGCACGATGATCGTGGCCGCAAGGGCCGGGCCGTCAGGGCCGATGAACCAGGCGTCGTCGCCCTGTACGCCGATAGTGAGCCACACGTTGTTGCCGGTCGGCGGGAGATACCAGTTCTCGGGAATCACCTGGTTTGCGTTCAGGCGTCCGGGCGTGATGACCTGCGAATTGACCCAGTCGCCATAGACCTGCCCGGCGTTCTGGAACACTCCCACGGAGCGGCGGACGTCGTTCGTGTCCTCGCCGACGAGCGTCCAGCTCAATCCGGTCCTGTCCTCAAGGTTTGTCACGACAACCGTGCCGATCTTGGACTGGCTGTATATGCCGCTGCCGGTGTTGCCCTGGACGACGATCTTCTGCTCTATGATGCCCGACGGGCGCATAAGCATGAAGCCGTAGGAATCGGTCGGGCTGAGCTGCGTGACAAGCCAGGTGCCGTCCGGGGCGTCCTCGCCAACAAGCCCAGACGAATTCTTGGGGGCCACGGCGATGAACGAGAAATCGGGTGCGTTCGGGTCGCCCTCCTTCTCGGCCGGCACTGTTGACGATTCCAGCGAAGAGCCGAAGGATGCCATGAGCTTGGGCGAGTTGCCGCCGCGCTCGTACTTGTAGAGCTTCCAGCCCTTAAGGCTGCAGGCGGACGGGAAGGCGACTTCCACGAACTGGTTGGTCGACTCCGCCCCGGCGGGAGTGCACGCGGAGAAGTTGACTTCGTTGATCCACGCCCGTCCCGGGGAGATGTAGTCGAGGACCGTGTACGCCGAGAACGCGGCACCGTTCTGCGCATTCGGGTCCTTGAATCCCTCGTACCAGTTCGGCATGTTCCACTCGTACGGCTCCAGGCCCTTCGTGTGGCCCTCGGAGGTCGGCGACTCGCCCCTGTTCCAGTACCTTATCGTGAAGTAGTACTGGACGATGCGGTGCGTGTCGGTCAGCTTCTCCAGAAGCTGCGGATCGACGAACGCCGCCGTGTTCTCGGACGTCGAGCGGTAGATGAGGTCTTCCGGCGAGACGCATGTGAGCGGGACGTTCAGCACCGCGTCCGATCGGTCGCACCACTTCGCGTAGCCCCAGGGCGACGAATGAGTGAAGAAGCTGACGTACACCTTCGGGGTGATCGAAAGGTCGATCTCCTCGGAGAGGCCCTTCACGACGAGCTGCGCCTGGAAGCCGAACTGCTCGTTCAGGAGCGGCTGCTGGTCCGGCGAGGCGATGTTCTCGATGGCTGTGAAGTCGGCGAGACCCGTGCGGAACGGACGCGAGAAGTCCAGCAGGAAGCCGATGTCGGGCTGGCCGCGCTCGCTGACGACGACGTCGTCGATGATCACCCTGCGGACAGTGTCCGGCACCGGATCGACATCCGCTGGCTGCATGATGAACGGCCCCTGGAGGCCTGGCACGTTGGCGACGCCTACGCGGATCGCGCAGAAGCGCTGCTCGTCGGTACACTTGACCGAGTAGCGGCGGTACATGGTGGAATCGACCAGGATGTTGGTGATCGGAAGCCAGTCGGATCCCAGCTGCACGCTGGCCGACGGCGCGCCCCAGACGGTCACGCAGCTCGGCCCCTCGGCGGAGTATGCGCGAGCGCGGAAGGAAATGTCGCCGATGAAGTTCGTCGGGAACGTCGGGGACTGGATGAACGGGTTGTTGGACCGGTAGTCGTCTGGGTTGTCGGTCGCTAGCGAAATCTGGTCCAGCGTGTCGTTCAGGACGCACACGGCGCCGCGCGAGCCGTCGAGGATGGACGCAAGGCCGTTTGCCTTCGACGCCCCGCCGATGCCGACAGCGTCGTTTACGTCGCCCCAGCCGGTCGTCAGGAAGTTCCAGCCCCACCAGCATCTCTCGTCGATGGACGGCTCGTCGTAGCAGTAGACGTCCGTGATGCTGAGGCCCATCCAGTTAGGATCCAGGCCGGCGTTTTCGGGCTCGAGCGCGTTCGCCACCGTTGACTGCGGGATTACGATCCTGAACACGCCGTTCGAGGTGCGGTCTCCGAGGAAGAACGTGCAGGAGCCTTCGCGCGCATCCTCCTCGTCGATCTTGAACGTCGTGAGATTCTCCCAGCCGGTGGCGTTCTCCGGGTCGTTGATGTGGGAGGAAAGGGCAGTGTAGTTCATGGCGTAGCGCTGCACCGCCACCTCCGCGCCGGGCCAGGCGTCGACATAGGAGAACGTGATCGACCCGAATCCGGTGAGGTAGGGCGTGCGGATGCCTACGGGAGACTTCGCGTTGATGCCCCTCCTCGGGGCCAGGACCGCGACCCTGTTCGTGTTCTCGCGGCCGTTCACGACCGTCACGCGGTTCGATATCCACGCGCTCGTGTAGTAGAAGTCCAAATAGTTGCCGAAGCTGTTGCCCTCTGTCTTCGGATTGGGGGCGGCCACGCCGTTGTCGCCGCACCACTGCGACATTTCAAGGTTGTCGATCACGACGTCGGAGGAGCCGTTGCCCGTCGTCAGCCTCACGTTGCAGTTGTCGGGAGTGCGGAGCGACACCTGGTAGGGCACGTTGCGGAAGGACGACACGACAAGGTTCGTGACGAATATGTAGTCGCCGATAGACGCATTGGTGTCCTTCGCCCGCTTCTGGACGTACATGTTGATCGCCTGGCTGTCGTTTGTCACGGCCTGGAAGCCCCAGGGGCCGGAAGTCGTCTGCGGAATCGTGCCCGCGCGCGCCTGGCACACGGACCAGTCCGGGTCTGAACTGTAGATGCCGCCCCTTTCCTGCGAGTAATCGCCATTCGCCAGAAGCTGAACCGGCCCGATCCACCTGCTGCGGAGCTCGCCGCCATCCTCGAACTGCTGCTCGACCGTTTTCCCTTGGTACACGCGCGGGTGGCACATGCGGGCCGGGCAGTTCTTGCTCGTGAAGCCGTAGCACCCCTTCTGCGTCACCGGATAGTTGTCAACTGCGGCTATCTGGCAGAACTGCTTTCCGCTGTAGGTGAAGTTCTCTCGCGGGTTCTCCTTGTGGTTTGAGCCGGAGCTGACTCCGGCCGTGAGGTGGACGCGCCCTTCGATGACGCTGTACGAAAGGAACATTCCGGAATAGGCGCCGCCGCACGACCCCAGCGGAACGGCGTGGCAGAGGGTCTCCTTGTTCATGGACGCCGCGTTCCAACGCCACGCCGCGTTCATGCCGGTGGAGTCGCCGTCAGCATCGTCGCCGAACGTGTCGGTGAGGGTCGTGGCCACGTAGTCGCCCGACGCGGAGTCGTACTGCCACCTGTAGAGCGAATACCTGAACCTGGCCTTCTTGTCCGACTCGCCCGTGCCGAGGTCGCAAACCGTCACGCGGAACTCATAGCAGCCCGCGTGCGGCCGGTAGCCGGCGATGAGCGAGACGGACGCCTCGCCGTCGAAGCCCTCGAACTTCTCGCTCGTGGAGTCGAACGTCGCCTGCGCGGCAATGGTGTAGTTCGCCATCCTGTACGCACCCAGGTTGTACGAGACGCCATCGAAGCTGTCGCGTTGCGCAAGGCGCGCGCTGAACGAGAAGGTGTCCAGGCCGTTGGGCGCGTCGCCTGACATTTCGGGCGCGTAGGTGAGGCGGCCGAAGGACTTTGCCGTAAGCAGCAGCGCGAAGTCGTGCGCCGTCTTGTCTCCGTAGAGCTGCGGGGCCCATTCGCCGAAATCCGCCATCCAGTAGCCCTTCGGGGTGGCGTGATTGCGGAACAGCTCGCCGGACGGATAGCCGTCGCGCGACTGGGAGGCGCCGATCTTGAAGTTCTCCTGCCACTCCGGCCTGATGCGCTGCGTGACGGCGAAATCGGCGACGCTCTTCTCCGAGGGGACCGCCGGATAGCGCTTCCCCGCGTTGGACGTCGCGTTCGTCACGCCGGAATGCCCGAGGAACTGCGCGAACTGGTCCGCCCTGTTCCTGCGCGACGTGGACCAGTTGTCGAACGTCTGCCTGTCCGCGTGGGTTATCGCGAGGGCGAGGCCCGTGTCGTTCAGCGAGAACGAGATGAACCCGGTGAGCCCCGGTTCCACGGGGAGTGTCGCGTAGACGTTGTTCCCGATGCCCACGGACCCGTTGTACGGGAACACCGAGATGAACGAGTCGGAGCAGCCGAACACGACCACGTTCATGGGAGAGTCGTCGTACTCCGCGCCGTCCTCCTGCGGGTGGATTCCCTCGAACCAGAAGCGCACGTACTGTTCGACCTTGTTCGTCGTCGGGAGGAACCCGCGCCACTGGTGGTCGGAGACCAGCTCCATGGGGTATGTCCTGCGGCTGTGCGAAGACACGTCCTCCACGATGAGGTCGATCCTCTCGTACTTGCTCGCGCCCTCCCTCAGTCGCACGTAGGTGGAGGACGGTACGTGGGGGTCGTGGCGTCCGACAAGCGCGCCGTACGTCTTCTCCGGCTCGAGCACTGCCTTGCCAATGCGCTCCGTGTAGCCGTCCACGCCGACGCCGGTGTCCGTGTAGTCAACGAACTTCGCGTAAGGCGCCGCTATCGTGGCGGAGAACGTGTACTCGATGTCGCCGGGTCCGAACACCGGGTTCCCGTCGCTATCGACAAGCGGCAGGGGGGCTTCGGAACGCCACTCGCCCGAACCCTCCGCGCGGTACATGAAGTTCGTCGTCCACGGGGAGGACGCCTGGTCGAGGTAGCGCCAGCGCCACGCGCAGGTCATCGACGAGACGAAGCCAGAGCCGTCGTCCGCATCGACATCGACCTCGGCGTACGAGTTCGTCAGGCCCGTGTAGTCCGTAGTTGCGCGTATGTAGAGGTTCGTCTCGTAGTACGTCGGGAAGGCCACGTTGAACGCGCCGCGCTGCCCGAGCGCTATTCCGCCCTGGGCCTCGCCGCCGATTTCGCCGCCCTCGTAGGAGCCGTGCTGCCCGACGCGGGCCGACATGGCCGGCGGCGTGCAGATGATGTTGTCGATCAGCGCAAGGCCCTTGCCGACGCCGGTCGCAGAGTCGAGGGCCGTAGCGCTGTCGCCCGCCGCAGGATTCCCGTCCACACGGCGGATGCGGAAGCGAGCGGGCTGGCGGATGTTAAGCGCCCCCGTGCGGAACCGGAACCAGTTTTCGTTCGTCCCTGCCGAGCCGGGCTCGGCGCAGTCGAGCGGCAGCGCGAGGGAATCCACCAGACCGGACTTGGCCTCGTCGATTTCGTTGCCGATGACAACATGCCTGTACGCCTCCACCGGCTCCCACACGCAGCGGGCGAAACGGTTCGTCGTACCGTCGTCCTCGATGAACTGGCACGCCTCGTCCGTCGGCGCCTGGCCCTCCTCTATCTCGCCGTCTGTCGATACCTTGTAGTGCCCGGCTCCGTCGTCAACCAAGGCAAGGACTTTCGTGCAGACCTCGAGGGCAAGCGTGTTTGGCGTGGCCTTGACACTGTTCACTGCGTCAAAATAGATTGTGCCGATGCCTTCGCCGTAGCACGAAGAGTAGATGGCGGCGCTTGACGTGTTCTGCATGGCCAGGGCGGAACTCCGCGCAAGCTGTGCGTTGATTTGTGCAGGGTTGTTAAAGCTTCCCGACTTCGGGGATGCAGGAAGATAGTTCTTGTTGGTTGACATCCTCCCGCCGTTATCATAGCAGTTTCCCATGCGGCAATAGTCGATTGTCCAGAGTTTGGCGCCGTAGGCCTTCGTCCACATTTCGAACATGTTGTACGCTTGCAGATTCGGATAAGACGACCTGTCGGGGGTTGAGGCGGGTGTGTCGATTCTCTTCCAGAACACGTCGGCGTTCGGATTGACGGTTGCCCATTGCTGCTGGTCGGCCATACGGGCTTCTGAAGATGTGTCTGACATGGCGTATGTATTGAACAGAAGGACGCGGTCGCTTTTGTTCAGCGTGTAGGCGGCGTCCCTGTACACCTCGACCTCGACGACCCTTGTAAGCGCTTCCTCGTAGCCCTCGACCGTGAACGTGGCGTAGTAGAGGCCGCGCTCGTCGGGGATGGTGTCCGTCACTTCGCCGTTGGAGAGGTTGAAGTAAGAGACGCTGGGCGTGACCTCGGTGCCGTTGACGATCGCCCTGCCGTGTATCTGCACCGAGGCGGCCGTGCCGGCCGCCCACGAAGACGGGGAGAACTTCGGCTCGACGGCCCAGTACGCTTCAAGCCCGTTGCAAAGCTCCCCGCAGGTAAGGAACCACTTGCTCGAATCTGCCTGCCCGTAGTCCGACTGCGCGAATTCCGCCTTGATCCAGTCGGGCTGCAGCTTGCCTGCGCGAAGGCGGACTTCGTCGAACTTGCCCTGTACGGACTGCGTTCCCCTGCCGTTGATCACTTCTTCGTCCGCGTTGTTTCCGAAAGTAAGGGGGGCTCCGCTGAGGTTGCTGGGGGCGGAGATGGTGCTACGCCCCTTGTACTCGCCGTTGACATAGACGTCCGCGCCGCTGTTGTCGTAAACGAACGTGTAGAGCTGGTAGCCGACATCCTTCAGGACCGTGTCCGACACCTGCACGCTGCCGCCGAGTTCGCCGGAGCCGCGCAGTGTGAAGGAATTGCGCGACTGGGCGGCATCAAGCTCGACCTGCCAGCCGCTGCCGGAGTACGCCTTCTTCTTGCGCTGCACGATCTGCGGCGTGAGGCTGTAGTCGTCGAACTTGATCCAGCAGGAGAACGTGAACTCCGGGGCGACGTCCAGCGCGGGGTTCGCGGCGACCTCGAAGCGGTTGCCGTTGTAGCCGAACGAATTCGACGGGGACCAGTTGTCGTTGATACGGGCGTTGCCGATCGGGCCGGGAACCGAAACCATACGTGAAATTCCGCCCGTTCCGTTGCCGCCTATGTTCACCACGCCATTGGTCGGCACGGCGTGAATTCCGTTGGCCGTGGAGTCCCTGGCGACAGTCCTGGCGGCCGCCGCTTGCCCGTTTATCGTCTCGCCCATGTGCCAGACGCCCGCGAACCCGGTCCAGACTTCCGTCGGCCTGCTGTCGGGGACGGGCTCCCCCGCAAGCTCGCCCCAGCACATCCTGACCTTTGTGTTCTTCCCCGAAAGGCTCGGCAGCCGCACCCAGAACACCGACTCGCCCGATGTGTCCCACAGTTCGCATTCGCTCGGAAGCAACGTCCCGTTCATGTCGTAGAACCGGATCGCCGGAACGCCTCCAGGCGCCGAGACGTTGCTGTAGTTGAATCCTGGCACCCTTGCCGGCGACACGCGCACGAGCAACGGGAACCCGACAAGGGTCTCGCTCCCGTCATAGCCCGAAGCCGTCATGTCAACGAAGTACCTGAAGCCGTCCGCCCGCGCGGAGACCGCAAGGGCGGCGGCAGCCAGGGTCGCCACTATGTATCTGCGCAGTTTCATTTCTCAGCCTTGCCGTCCTTCGCAGCGGCGGCCTTGGCGGCCTCCGCATCGTTAAGGTCTTTCCATATCCGGCTGCGGACTGTTTCCGCAGCTTTCTTCTTGTGCGCCTCGACAGCCTCGGCGCAGCTCCTGAACTTCGCCTCCAGCTCCTTGGCGACTTCGCCGTCGGGGTCTGCCTTCTTCGCCTCCTCGTACGCCTTGCGCGCCGACGCGAGGGCCGACTCCAGCCCGCGCCTCACCTCGATCTCCGCGTCGAGGGCCTTCTGGTAGTCTGCGTCCTCCGCGCGGCCGGAAAGAGTGGCCACGGCCGGCGACGGCCGGGACTCCTCCTTGTCGCTGCAGCCGCCTAGCGAGACCGCGAGAGCCGCCGCGAGGACAATGGACGCCAGCGGGGCGACATACTCGCCTCGCGCATCCACGAATCTGCCGCGAATCGCTTTCGACATCGGTTTCTCCTTTGTTTTACGGCCTTTTTCGCACGCTTTGCACCATACGGCATGAACCCCTCAGCTCTCGTCGCACCCGGCGGCGAGACACCTATCCCATAATTCGCAATTCGCATTATAGCATAAAGGACGGCCGCTGTGTGAAAAAAGTTTGGGAAAGTTGAGGCGGGGAAAATGAACGGGAGGGGCTTCGAGCCCCTCCCGCTTCTTGCGCCAGCTGCGTCTCCGCTCTCAGTTCTACGGATACCCGACGCGCAGCTTGTAGAACTCGGCCGCCGCGTTCGCAGTCGGCGTCGTGACCGCCCCGGTCGAGGCGTTAGGCGCCACCGGCGTCGAGCTGGGCGTGATCGTGGTCGGCGTCGCGCCGCGATCGACATACACTGCGCCGTTCGCGTTCTTGAGGTTGTACGAGCCGACCAGCACGACCGTGCCGTTTTCGAGCGTGAACGTCGTCGTCTCGAGCTCGCCCTGGAAGTCGCCGACGTCGATGCCCAGGAGGAACGCCTTCTCCGCGTTCGTCGCGGTCGCATCGTTCGTCGCGGACCAAGCCTGGAACTTCGAGAGAAGCCCTGCGTCGTCGCCGTTGTTCCAGCCCTGCGGCCAGTCGCTGCCGGGAGTCCCGGCCTCGACGACCCAGTAACCGTCGGAAAGCGTTGCCATGTAGCCCTCGGCAAGGCCGTCGGCAAGGGAGAACGCGCCGGTAGTCGTCGTGTACATCGACGCAAGGAACCGTCCGCCGGAGATGGTGAACACGCTCTCTCCGAAATCATACATATACCCCTCGAACGTGCCGCCGATGATATTCACTACACCGCCGTACATGTCGATGAACGGATATTCGGAATCGTCCGGGCCGACGATTTTTCCTGTCTGTCCGGCAGACCCGTCCATGATGGTAATCTGCACGTAGCTAAGGGAAATGCACCCCACCTGCGGTGATGCAAGCAAAGGATCATCTATATCAACTTGGAGGGTGTGCCCGTTCAGATCAAGCACGCAATCCGCATACGGATACGCCGACAATTCCTCGCCTCCGTTGATCCACGTGTAGTCGCCGACGAGGACGGCTGGATGCCCGTCGGAGCTTGCCTCCAACGCATCAGCCAGCGTCATGTATGGACTGCCGTCAACCGTCGCGACTATTCCAGACGTCGTTATGTCGAGCCTGTACGTCCCGGTCATAAGCGGCGAAGGCATCGTAAGCGTTATCGTTCCCACGTTCGAATTCTGGGGATCTTGCACAAACGAACCTGCATTGAGGTTGGGATCTCCGTTGAAGGACACGGTCTTCAGCGTCGCGCCTTCGACAAGCGTTATCGTCACTGTGACTTGTGAACCCGCCGAGAGCGCGTTGACGCTGGCCGGGGACGTGGTGCAGCTCGCAACGCCGCCATCGGCGGATATCTGCAGCGCCGCCGTGTCGAACGACTCCGGAATCGGGTCTTCGTCGCTCACGCAGATGTTGTCGAGGCATCCCGTTCCGTTCAACGCGACGTGCCTGACCCTGTTGTGGGTATAGACGCGCGTGTTGGGGTTGGAGGCGGATACCGTGTAGTGTTCCAGCACCGTCACCATCGACGGGAAGAGCTGGTAGGAGTCGAGCTTGGCCAGCAACGCCGGGTTTGTCACCTTCTCGTAGAAATACGAGTCGCCCACCGTGCGGTCGTTCGTGTTGATGCTGATTAGGCCGTTCGCGCCGTATGTGAGGACTCCCTTGATGGTGGCAGGCAGGGAATCGATGAACACGACGATTGCCGGGTAGCCGGTGCCGGCGCCGACGTCGGCATACGTCTTGAGGCAGATGCTGTGCCATGCGTCCGCCCCCCAGTCCGAATATCCCTCGACGTCAACGGCGTAATCGGTGCGCACGACCTCGCCTCCCACGATCTTCGCCGCCGTCACGACGAGCTGGCTCACGTTGTTTGTGTCCGACGCGATCCAGACATGCAGCTTGTCCCCCTCTGACACTTGGGGAAGGTAGTCAAACGCCGTGAACTTTGCCAGCATCGAGACGAACACTCCCGAGGATCCGATGTCCATGCCGACGCCGTTGCCGCTCGCGACGCGGCGGAGAAGAGGCGACGCGCAGTCAACGGCGAGGTACTGCGACCCTGGTGCCGTGGAGTTGTTCGAGCTGCCATAGATCGGATCTCCCTCGACTCGCGGGGTCGGGGCGGGAATGGTGCCGCCGTACGCCGCGACTGTGGAACCCTGCGCCGTGTCCGGCTCGCCAAGGCCGTCCGCCGCCATTTCGGAGACCTGCGCGTAAAGGCCCTCAGGCTGGAAATACTGGCCGTCCCAGACCTTCGCGATGGCCTGCGACTCGAAAGTGTCCATGTTCTGCAGCGGCGCGGCGTGCGCCGACATCGCAGCGACCACGGCGGCAATTGCCAATGTTTTCTTTGTCATTTTTTGCTCCTTCTCCCGCTCCATCCCCGGCTGGAGCGACAACGCCTTTTCTAGCATTCGTACGTATGATACCATATTCCCGCTTCCCCCGCAAGGGGGATGGGAATTTTTTTGCAACAAATTTGCTCTGCTTGGATTGCAATCATTCAATTATCGAAAACAAGTGTTGAAAATTGTTGATAACTTCTTGATAATTGTTGACATTTGTCAGTATTTTCTCTCTTGACAGCTATCCAATAATGGCCAATAATTACAGATTTTGCAAGTTTTCGCAACTTTTTGCAAGTTTTCCATGTCGCATAATCTTTTTTTAAGTTATTATCGGGTTATGTTCACAAACTAGTTGATAATTCGGCAAGAGGATATTTTAATGCAGAGACGCAGAGGCGCAAAGAAGCAGAGTTTAATACTGATGAGGCACTTGCTAAACCCTGTTCAAGCTCAACGGGGACGCATGACCCTACGAATCCGCAAACGGCATCAACTACAATTGCGATGTTTGCAACCGGCTCCAGATATTTCAGCTATGTCGAATCTAATCATCTGCTTGAGAACTCCGATAGTTGTAATTATTTCTGACACATTGCAATCAGAGGAAGAATTTGTCACCACAAGGAAATTCTCATCACAGGGAGATTCTCATCAACAGGAGATGTTATTGATGCCAAAAGGCGATTGCTTAACAAGACTTTTTAATTTAATCAGATTCCTTCGTCACTACTTCTCTGCGTCACTATTCTCTGCATCTCTGCTCTCATCTGCGTCTCTGCATTAAAAATTTTATCATACTATTTTAATTTATTAGACAACATCCCGCAAGTCTTTCGAGGCGAACATCTGCGCGTCATGATAGACTGCGTCTATTACATTACAAGTTTAGAGAAATAGGTAAAGACTAAAGTGTGTCTTGTAAAATGCCTATCAAATTTTCTTCTCCATGTTATCTCCGTGACTTTCGTATTGTCGTTCTCTGAGACCCCGCACACTGACGAAAAAATACGCCCGGCAACCACGTAATTTACATAGTCCAACAAGAACCAAATATGGTATAATTTACCCGCAATGAACGATGCATCGACAGACAAGACATTAGAAACAGACATTCTCGTAATCGGAGGCGGACACGCCGGCGTCGAGGCCGCCTTGGCATCCGCGCGCATGGGAATGCAAACCGTTCTCGTCACGGCCCGCAAGGACGCCATCGCCCGCATGCCATGCAATCCATCCATCGGCGGACTCGCCAAGAGCCATCTCGTCTATGAACTCGACGCCCTAGGAGGGGAAATGGGGCGCAACGCCGACGCAACGTCGCTTCAGTCCAAGACACTGAATCTCAGCAAAGGCCCCGCCGTCTGGGCGACGCGCACCCAGTGCGCAAAGTGCGAATACACTGAAAGAATGCAGCAAGTGGCCGCCAGACAGCAAAATTTGACTATTATCGAGAACTGTGCGACCGCCATCCAACCATTATTCCACGTGGAACAAACACCTCTGCAAATGTTCCACGTGGAACAATCCGCCAATAACGCTATAGCAACGAAGAATGACACTCCATATAGCTTAAATCATTCACAGTATAAAAATAAATCTACAGTCATCACACCAGAATCATTTTCCCACATGGAACAACCGACCGATCAATTGTTCCACGTGGAACAATTCAAGTTTAGACACCGTTCCTTCAGTTTTAGAGTACAAACCGCATCCAATATTCAAATTCTCGCAAAATCAGTAGTCGTGACGGCTGGAACGTCGCTTCGAGGCCGTGTTTGGATTGGCAAAGAGTGTACTGAATGCGGTGGCGATGAGCGTCCGGCCATAAACGAATTGTCTGCGTCCCTGGAAGCACTTGGTTTCGCTCTTATCAGATTCAAAACAGGCACACCGCCTCGTCTGCGGGCGTCGTCGTGTGATTTCAGCGTCTGCGAACGCCAGGATGGCGAGATTTCTCCGCCATTGTTCCACGTGGAACAATCAACAGACGACGATCAACTGGAGCGTATATTCCCATTGCCGCAGTTTCCTTGCTGGCTGACTCACACTACGCCGGAAACGCACAGAATAATCCGAGACAACCTCGACAAGTCCGCCCTCTACGGCGGCGCAATCGTTGGAACTGGTGTGAGATACTGTCCGTCAATCGAGGACAAGATAGTGCGCTTCTCAAACGTCTCGCAGCACCACGTCATGTTGGAGCCAGAAAATTCGGAAGGAACTGTAATCTATCCCAACGGACTCAGCAATTCACTTCCGCCAGACGTACAGGAAAAAATGGTTCATTCCGTTCCCGGACTTGAACACGCGGAATTTCTCGCTTATGCATACGCCATCGAATACGATGCCATCGACTCCCGTGAACTGAAGTCAAACCTTGAATCAAAGAAAATTCCAGGTCTTTTCTTCGCCGGACAGATCAACGGGACGACTGGCTACGAGGAAGCCGCCGCGCAGGGAATCATGGCCGGAGTCAACGCCGTGTTCTGCGTCCGTGGAGAGCCTCCGCTAGTGTTGAGCAGAAACGACGCCTATATCGGCGTGATGATAGACGACCTTGTCACAAAGGGAACGGACGAACCATACCGCATGTTCACGAGCCGCGCAGAGCGTCGGCTTCTTCTCCGACAGGACAACGCACGTTTGCGCCTTGTCGATGCCGCAGAACGGATAGGTATCGTTCCAAAGGAGCAGATTGCTGCCACCCGCGCAACAATTACATATCTCCAAAATATGCTGAAAGTTGCAAAACCCGGTAATGCGGGACGCAGGACTCCATCAGACACTCAAAATTCAGCTATTATCAATCATGTAGGACACATATTTCAAAATGAACAAACTAATTTCGAACATGAACAAACTAATTTCGAACCGAATGGTAGGGGCGAGCGTGCACGCCCGCAACCTCAAATATTCTCAAATAATTTAGAAACCTCTTCCTCCCTGAACTCCAACCTCCAAAACTCCGAAACTCCCAGTAGCGAAAGCAACTCAACTCCAATTTCCAATTCAAACAGCAACACACTTGCACTTCCCGCGTCGCGCTGGTTCTCTGCGGAGTACCTTGCCCGCGAGTTAGAGATTATGCGACATTACGCACCATACATAGAACAGGAAGAAAAGGCGGCAAAGAGGGCAAAGGAGGATGAAAACATCAAGATTCCAAAATGGCTGGACTACGACAAGTGCGCGGCTGTGCGTTTCGAAAGCCGAGAGAAACTGAAGAAAACGCGTCCGGAGACGCTTGCACAGGCCGCGCGCATTCCAGGCGTCAACCCAGCCGACGTGGCGGTTCTCGCAGTGATCATCAAGCGAGGACACCATTGATTTCTGTGGGTTTGACAGATTGCGCGCGCATTTGCTATCATACCCGCCCGTTGAAATGGAGGCAAGAGAATTTCCGTGAGTGTCGGCTGCAAAATGACGAGAAGGAGATTTCTGGGAGGGGTAATTGCATTCGCAACTCTTTCCGGTTGCCGCTCCTTTCTCATGTCGCGAGGGCGTCCGCGTCTCGCGTTCGGCCTGATTTCCGACATACATCTTCGCGAACCAGGGAGCGAGCGAATGCTAGCAAAAACGCTCCGCTATTTCCGGGACCGCAAGGCGGACGCAGTGGTGATTTCCGGTGACCTTTCAGACTGGGGGCTTGCAAGCGGATTCCGCCTTCTCATGGAAACGTGGAACGGCGTATTCCCAAACGACCGCGCACCAGGCGGACGCAAGGTGCAACGTCTTTTCTGCACAGGGAACCACGACTACGAGGGATGTTTCTCGGACGAGATTCTTGCCGGAATGCGCGCGGCAGGGTATGACGAAAGCGACAGCCTTTTCACTCTGGGCATGAAGAAATGCTGGGAGGAAATCTTTCAGGAAGAATTCGACCTTGTGCGCCGTCGCGACGTCAACGGATACGCTTTCGTGAGCGGTGAATGGCACCGTGAAGGAAAGATAGAGGGCTTCGACAGAACGCCCGCGTGGCTTGCAAAACACGGCTCGGAACTTGATTCGCGTTTTCCTTTCTTCTATTTCCAGCATCCACCGGTCGGCGCGACAGTCGTTCCCGGCAACGGTGAACCCGACCCGCGCACGGAAGCTCTTTCCCGCTTTCCAAATGCAGTGGTTCTCACGGGTCACACCCACGCCACCCTCAACTCCAGCACTTCCATCTGGCAGGGTGATTTCACCGCCGTATCTGTACCTTCCCTGTCATACACATCGACTCCGCGAGGATACGAAAACGGCTACGAGAAACGAAACGGAACGTCAACACGCTCCATGCCAATGCTCCAGACGCGCCGCGACCTGGAGGAGGCGCAGGGTTTTTTCGTGTCCGTCTATCCAGAAGAAATGGTATTCGAGAGGCGGAACTTCGCGCAGGGAGAAGAGGCGGGAGAGGCGTGGATTGTTCCTCTCGGTGCAGACGCAGGGCGTCCGTTCTCTTTTGAGTCGCACTCTTCTCGCGTTCCTGTCCCGCAGTTTCCACGTAATGCCTGGCTGGAAGTCGGATTCTCCAACACGGACAACAGACGCGGATTCTGGCAGGTGACGCTGGAATTTCGATTTCCTAATGCATCCGCGGAACCGCGCGCCCGCGCCTTCGACTATGAAGTGCGCATCGTCCGCGCTGACGGCGGAGATCCGGTAGTAAAGAGGTTTCTATCCCCGGCGTTCCACAAGCTGCAAAGGGACGAACCTAGCGAAATGCGCTTCTGGATGGATGCGGCAGATCTTCCAAAGGGCGTTCCATATCGCGTGGAAGTATATCCACGGAACAGCTTTGGCGTCGTCGGAAAACCTCTCGTTTCGGAAGAAATGCGCCCAGTGGCAAGTTGAATTTCACTGGTGGGGCTGCCGGGAATCGAACCCGGAACCTACGGTTTAGGAAACCGTCGCTCTGTCCAGTTGAGCTACAACCCCGTTCATTCAAAAAAAGACTGCATGATTGAGTAGATATTATAGCATTTCCGCGCATCGGAAGTCAAGGCGGTGTTGACTGCCGAAAAATGGTTTGCTATACTTTTCACAACAATGAAGAGAAATTTCAGCAAAGAAGTGGTAAAACCATGTCATGCGTGCGGCATGGCACAATTTAGGCGCAATCAGGAAGAGTCGAGAGTCCCGCTCTTCCGCAATCACAACTCATCAAAATTGCATTCGGAAAAATTCGATGACGAGGAAAAGCAGCCAATCAGAACAAGCGGTCTTAAGCACGAACCTGTAAAACTGGCGATAGTAGGCGGTGGTGCTGCGGGGATGTTCGCAGCGGCATACGCATCGGAGAGAAAAGTTCCGTGCCTGCTTATCGAGAGAAAGGCCCGGCTGGGGTCGAAAGTGTTGATGACAGCCAACGGACGCTGCAACTTCGCCAAAGACATATCTCCAGAACAGTTTTTGGAAGATGTCGGTCCATGCGCGCCGTTCGTCGAACAGGCCGTGCGGGAATGTCCGCCACGCAGAATTATCGCGGGCTTCAAGTCGCTTGGCGTCAAGCTACGTCGTATGCCGGACGCCCGAATGTTCCCTGCTGATGGAAAGGCTGCAACTATAGTCCATGCGTTTGGAGACCTACTTCGCGACGGCGGAGTTCCTTTGCTGACAAACTGTCCCGTGACGGGCATACAGCCGCAGAAGACGGGGTTCATAGTTGCTACCAAGAACTTCACAATCTGGGCGGAGAACGTCCTTATTGCAACAGGCGGCGTGAGCTATCCAAAGCTGGGGTCAGTAGGCGATGGACAGATTTTCGCGTCATCTCTCGGACATCGTCTCGTTCCTTACCGTCCCGGCCTTATCGGATTGGAGACAAAAGACCCTCGCGTCATTCACCGCGCCGGACGGCGCTTTGAGGATGGCAAGGCAAAGGTATCAACATCAGACGGCAAATTTCTCTATGAATACGCTGGGGAGATAGACTGCGAGAATTTCGGACTTAGCGGAGCGGCAATCTACAACTGCCAGCGTTTCATCGAACACTGGCTCCGTGAGAATTCCGGCGCGAAAGGCGACGAATTGCTCGTAGAAGCTTGTTTTGCCGGCGAAAGCATGACATTTCGGGGACTGTCCCCGCGTCCGCTGAAGGAAGCAATAGTCACGATAGGTGGGGTTTCTCTCGACGACGTGAATCCGGCGACAATGGAGTCTCGCAAGGTTCCGGGACTTTACTTCGCGGGGGAAGTAATGGACATCGACGGACCTACAGGCGGCTACAATCTCACTCTTGCGTTTGCAACAGCCCGCAGGGCAGTTGCCTCAATTGCAGACTTTTAAAAAGTTATCTACAAAAAATGTTGATAACTTGAATACATTAGTAGATTGATTTTTTCGCAACGCAGCAAAGAATTATGGTATTATAGGCAGCGGCTAAGAGAAGAAGAGAAAATGAGCAACGACATAACAGACATGGCTACACGCGATTTGTGGAATCGCGCCAGGACTATATTCATGGCTTCATTCCACGCGGAAGACGAGCGCAGCCAGGCCGAACGCTATTTCTCGATGATAACGTCCGTAGTCTCCGACGGTCCGGACATAGTCATCGCGGCCAACAGTTCCTTTGCGTCAGACCTCCTGAAGGAGAAATACGCAGGCAGCCTCAAGAACTGCTTTGTTCTGGCAGGCGGCAACAAGGAGATGGAACTCCGCTTCACGGTCGATGAGAAGTCAGTTCCTTCCATAGTCTCCGTCGCCGCGCCTCAACCTTCCAGGGAACAACCCTCACAGACTGTCCAGTCCTATTCGCAATATTCTTCCTCAACACCCAATTTTACATCTACAACCCCTCTCAACCCTGCATACACGTTCGACGAATTCGTTGAGGGACTTTCCAACAGCTGGGCCTACCATGCTGCAAGGGGAGTCGTGGAACATCCGGGAGCGAAAGGGTACAACCCGCTTTTCATCCATGGCGGAACAGGTCTTGGCAAGACGCACCTCATGCAGGCCATAGGAAACGAGCTGCGGAGGAAAAATCCGAGAATCTCTGTCTGCTACATCACCGCCGAGACATTCCTGAATGAATACATCAACGCACTGCAGAACGGCGGCCTTAACGCCTTCCGCGACATCTACCGCAAGATAGACGTGCTTCTAGTTGACGACGTTCAGTTCCTCCAGCGAGGCAAGCAGTGCCAGGAAGAGTTCTTCAACACTTTCAACGCCCTGACGGACGCGCAGAAGCAGATAGTCATGACGTCCGACGTCGCGCCGAAGAACCTTCCCGCAATCGAGGAGCGCCTCATATCGCGTTTCGAGGGCGGAATGGTCCAGGAGATCGAGAAGCCAAACTACGAGATGCGTCTCGCAATTCTCAAGAAGAAGGCAGAGGGCATGTCCCCGTCGATTCCGGACGTGGCTATCAGGTTCATAGCGGACAACATAAAGAGCCACGTGCGCGCGATGGAAGGCGCGCTCGCGCGCGTGAGGCTCGCAGTGAGCGTAAGCCCGACTTCCATCCTCACCAACGAGATGCTCTCGCACCAGTTGAAGGACTTCGTCGAGAAGGAGCAGACCATGAGAAAGGTGACGATAGACGAGATACAGAAAGTCGTCGCCGCCAAGTATTCGGTGACAGTAAAGGACATACTCTCGCCGGAGCGCACGCAGTCCATCGTGACACCACGGCAGCTCGCGATGTACATCTCGCGCAAATACACGATGAGAAGCCTGCAGGAGATCGCGGACAAGTTCGAGAAGAAGCACGCTACTATCCTGCACGGAGTGAAGACAATATCGAAGCGACTGGACGTGGAAGAGGATCTCCGCCAGACGCTGGAGCAGATAGTCCAGGAATTCGGCCTTAAGCCGACTGACAAGGTGGATTGACAACATGGCGACACCATGTTCACAACCTATTGATGAAACATGCGACTTGTCAACAGCAATCAACGGAGGGGCGCGGATGTGAACGCCGTTCAACAGGCAGCCCTACGGGATGTCAACATCGGGAAGCACGAAAAAAGCCAATGAAAACGCGGCTTCGGAGAGTTGTCAACACTATCAACATCCCTAATAATAATAAGAATCTCTTTCCACTTTATAAAAACAATATTATTTGGTACAATAACCGAACGGCGCAATGCGCCCTGAAGAAGCCAAGAAGCAGAAGGAGTCAAAGAAATGAAGTTCAAGATCATACGGTCGAAGTTCCTTGAAGGGCTGAAGTCCGTGCAGAACATCGTGGCCGGCAAGGGATCCCTCCCCGTCTTGCAGAACGTCCTCATCGAGGCGTCCGGCAGCAAAATCACCCTTACGACGACCGATCTCGACATATCCATCCGCAGCATGGTCGAGTGCGAAGTCTCCGATCCCGGCAAGACGACGCTTCCCGTGAAGCTTCTCTTCAGCCTCATATCGAAGGCGGCCGAGGGCGCTGTCGAGGTGGAGGTTGACCCGGAGCAGCGCGCCAGCATATCTGCGGGGTCAGCGAAGTACAAGCTTGCCGGACTCCCTGACAGCGACTTCCCGCGCCTTCCGGAGGACGCCGACGAATACAGGTACAACCTCTCGCAGCAGGTCATCCGCGAGATGCTCCGCAAGACGGCCTACGCCGCGTCGCAGGACGACACGCGCCGCACGCTCAAGGGAGTGCTGATGAGCTTCAAGGACGGGAAGCTAACCATGGTGGCGACAGACGGACGCCGCCTTGCGCTAGTCGAGAACGAGGTGGAGTTCCCCGCCAGCGCGGAGCGCGACATAGTGCTTCCCTTCAAGGCCGTGCAGGAACTCCAGCGCGCCCTTGCTGGAGAAGGTGACGTCACGGTGATGGTACAGACGTCGCAGATTTGCTTCAAGTTCGGAAACGTGACCATCTACTCGAAGCTCATGGAGGAAGCCTACCCCAACTACATGCAGGTGATCCCCAAGGAGTGCGCGGAGCACGTCACGGTTGACCGCCAGCTCCTCCTGAACGCACTCGAGCGCGCAAGCGTGATGACGATGGACGAGGCCCACTCGACGAAGCTTGTGTTCGACGGCGGAACTCTCACAGTCGCGTCCGCCGCAAGCGACATCGGCGAGGCGAAGGACGAGGTGCCCATAAAGTACGCCGGCGAGCGCATGGAGATAATGTTCAACCCGAACTACGTCATGGATCCGCTGAAGGCCATCGACGACGACGAGGTTACTATCAATTTCAACAACGGACATTCCCCCGCCGTCATCAAGTGCTCGATTCCGTTCCTCTACGTGCTGATGCCGCTCAGAATAAACTGACGCGGGCGGCACACGTGCGAACGAGGCGGAAGAAATGAAAATCTGGACGGACAAGAACTACCCCATAATCATCTCGTGCGCGAAGGAGCTTTCGCGCTGGACTGACATCGAGGTACGCGACCTCGGCTACAGTCCGGTCGAGGTGACCGAGAACACCGTGGTTGTGCGCGGCGACATGCGGGACGTGATGAGGCTCAACCTCTCGCTCCGCACGGCCCACCGCGTGCTCGTCCCGCTTCTGCGAGCGGAGTGCCGCAATATTCGCGACCTCTACGAACTCACGCGCTCCATCGACTGGGAGAACCTTCTGGAGGCTGACGGATACTTCTCCGTCTCGTCGATCGTCCACAACTACACGATCCGCGATACCCGCCTCCCGTCGCTATACGCCAAGGACGCGATAGCAGACCGCATGCGCGAGATGTGCCAGCGCCGTCCGAACTCCGGCGGCGAGAACATAGGCGCGGCGGTTTTCGTGTACTGGGAGAGAAACGAGGTCATCATATACCTTGACACGTCCGGCGAGCCTCTTTCCAAGCGCGGTTACCGCAAGATACCCGGTTCCGCGCCGATGCAGGAGACTCTTGCCGCAGCCTGCATATACGCCATGCGCTGGGACGGGAAGACCCCGTTTCTCACGCCCGTGTGCGGCAGCGGAACTCCCGCCATAGAGGCCGCGATGATTGCGATGAA
>JAEEGL012700386.1_pt1 | contig 26093 bp, 19 predicted proteins | sample 9134231 | NCBI WGS metagenome assembly JAEEGL01 (sample SAMN16246548, study PRJNA631951) | gut metagenome | biome: gut microbiome; feature: rumen; material: fiber-attached | host: Bos | place: Iran: Karaj | collected 2018-10
TAGAGCAAAGCGTGACGGCCGATCCCCGCCTTGCCTGCTGCTTCCCGGAGGCGCACGGCATAAGGGTATTCAATCAGGAGCCGTTCGAAGCGCTTATCTCGTTCATCATCTCTCAGAACAACAACATAAAGCGCATCGCCGGCATAATCGAGCGTCTCTGCGCAAAATGCGGCGAGCAGAAAACCTTCATGGGCGAAACGCTTTACGCCTTCCCCGCGCCCGAAAGCATAGCCGCGCTGACCGTCGGGGAGCTGACCGCCCTCGGCACGGGCTATCGCGCGCCGTTCATTAAGGCCGCGGCGGAGAGGATCTCAGGGGGGTACGACCTTGAACCGCTTCGGGATATGCCCTTGGACGAGGCAAGAAGGGAACTTCTGTCCTTCCTCGGCATAGGGCCTAAGGTGGCGGACTGCATACTGCTCTTCTCACTGCGCCATACCGACGCCTTCCCCATCGACGTTTGGATAGATCGGGCGATGAAAGCGATGTTCTTCGAGGGAAACAAAGCGAAGAAGGCCGAGCTTTACGAGGCCGTTTCCTCTCTCGGAGAGTATTCGGGGATAATCCAGCAGTACATATTTCAGTACGCGAGAAAGCTCGGAAAGGAAAAACTCGGAGCGTAAAGGCGCAGGATCGATCCCGCCTTAGGTTTATAGGGCGAATATACTTGCCAAGTCAACCAAAAAGCGTTATAATTATTAGTTGGAAACAACATATAGGCGAAAGGAGCAAAGTTTATGGAAAAATCGTATCGAATACTTGCCATCAACCCCGGTTCGACCAGCACCAAGGTCGGCGTTTACGAGGGTTACGACATGCTTTACGAGGGCACGGTGCGTCATTCCCGCGAGGAGCTGGCGAAATTCGCCCAGATCCACGATCAGAAGGATATGCGCATGGAGCTCGTTGAGGACCTTATCGAGGAGAACGGCTATAAGCTCTCCGAGATGGACGCCTTCGTAGGCCGCGGCGGCATAATCCGTCCCCTTAAGAGCGGCGTTTACAACATCAACGACGCCCTGCTTGACGACCTTAAGAACCTGCCCAGCGCTCAGCGCCACGCATCCATGCTCGGCGGCGTTATCGCGCGCGCCTTCGGCGAGGCCTACGGCAAGCCCAGCTTCATAGTCGACCCCGTGACCGTTGACGAGCGCGACGAAGTCGCCAAGATCACCGGTCTGCCCCAGATCACCCGCGGCTGCATTTTCCACTGCCTCAATCAGAAATCCGTCTGCCGCTATCACTGCAGGCTCAACGGCATGAAGTATGAGGAGCACAACTTCGTTGTGGCGCACCTGGGCGGCGGCATCTCCGTTGCGGCGCACAGGAAGGGCGTCATCGTGGACGTCACCGACGCAATGGAGGGCGAGGGCCCCTTCACCCCCGAGCGCTGCGGCGCGCTCCCCGCAAAGCAGCTTGCCGACCTGATCTATGACGGCGGCTATTCGCGTGAGGAGATCAACAAGCTGATCGCGGGTAAGGGCGGTCTTATGGCCTACTTCAATACCAATTCCGCCATCGACGTTGAAAAGATGATCGCGGACGGCAACGAGCAGGCCAAGATGGTTTACGAGGCGATGGCATATAATATCGCAAAGAGCATTGGTGCAATGGCGGCGGTGCTTAAGGGCGAGGTCGACGCCGTGCTCATCACCGGCGGCATAGCCTATTCCAAGATGCTCTCCGAATACCTTGTTGAGCATTCCAAGTTCATCGCTCCCGTATTCGTTTATCCCGGCGAGGGCGAGCTTTCCGCTCTGGCGGCGGGCGCTTACCGCGTGCTTATAGGCGAGGAAGAGCCCAAGGAGTATCTCGGCTGATATCAAACGTTATCGGACGGTCGTGCGATGCTCTCGGGCGGCCGTCCGAATTTTTATTATGTGTTTAAAAAGGCTTTTAAAACTGTTTAAAAAGGATGAGGACGGGCAGGTGAGGTTCCGTCCCGAAGAGTATGAGGGTATGTATCTGATCGTGGGCCTTGGCAATCCCGGGCGCGAGTATGCAAACACCCGCCACAACGCGGGCTATATGGCGCTCGACATTCTTGCGGATAAATACAATATCGAGATAAAGCGGCATAATTTCCGCTCCGTGTTCGGCGAAGGGCGCATCGGCACGGAGAAGGTCGTGCTTGCCAAGCCGGAGACGTTCATGAACAATTCCGGCTTTGCCGTGAGGGATCTGTTAAACTGGTACAAGGCTGATCACGATCATCTTATCGTTGTATATGACGATGCGGATATCCCCGTGGGCACGCTGCGCATGCGCGACAAGGGCTCGGCCGGCACTCACAACGGCATGAAGAGCATAGTATATCAGCTGGGCTTTGACGACTTCCCCCGCGTGCGCATTGGCATAGGCGGCGCGGCGCACGGCATGATAGGGCACGTGCTTGGCGATTTTTCGGATGAGGAGAAGCCTCTGATTAAGGCCGCGCTCGGCGACGCCGCCGAGGCGCTGGAGCTTATTGTAAAAGGCCGCATGCAGGAGGCCCAGGCGCGCTTCAATCACAAGGGCAAGAACAATCCCAAGCCCGCCGACGGCTCTGAAAAGTGAGCTTGCGCAAAGCTTCGCGCGCTTCATTTTACGTTTCAATTCCGTAACATTTCGGGCATTTCGCCCGGTTAACAGTGTTAAAATTATGAACAAACGGTTAAAAACGGCCTTTTTCGGCCTTTTTTCCTTGATTTTGTGCTATATATTGTTTCCCATTCGGGAAAAAGTGTGCTATAATACACACACGATTTTTATGACAGGAGGTGAATTAAGTGAAGTTCACTGAACGGGCAAGAGCCTTTATAGGCGATCTCCTTGACGGGATCGCGTGCAGGCTCTCCACGGCGGGCAAATACATTGGGAAGCATGTCGTTCCCTTCTCCATTGCCGCCGCCGCCCTCACAGCCACGATCGTGCTCTTATGCATATTCGTACCCAAGCTTTCGGATGCTGCGAATACCGATAACAAAGAAGCAAGCGCGCTTGCTTCCGATGCGATACTGATCCCCACTCTGCCGCCTACCCCCACTCCCACCGCCACTCCCACTCCCTCGCCCACCCCGGTGCCCACACCGACTCCGGAGCCCCTTCTTCTTGAGAAGGGCGTGAGGAACGATATCGTCATAGACGTTCAGCAGAGGCTGATGGAGCTTAACTATATGGACTACGATGAGCCGACCAATTATTACGGCTCCATCACCACCGAGGCCGTGAAGCTCTTCCAGCGCAGGAACGGCCTTGAGACAACCGGCAAGATGGACGAATCCATCTATTCGCTGCTTATGTCGTCAAGGGCAAAGCTCTATATGGCCTCAAAGGGCGACGAGGGCACCGATATCGAGGAGATGCAGAAGCGCCTCTTCGAGCTTGATTATTTAAAGAAGGTCACGGGCAAATTCGACGATGCGACCGAAGCCGCCGTCGAGCTCTTCCAGAAGAAGAACGAGCTTGAGGTGGACGGCATGGTCGGCACGCAGACCAAGGAATGTCTCTATTCCGAGGATGCGGTCCCCAACTCCCTCTACATAGGCTCAACGGGCGATTCGGTCAAAAACCTGCAGAACATACTCTACAAGCTGGGCTATCTGCCCACCAAGCCCGACGGAGTTTACGGCGAGGATACCGTTGCCGCAGTCAAGCGTTTCCAGAGCCGAAACGACCTGATCGTGGACGGCTATCTCGGTCCCAACACGCGCATGCTGCTTGAAAGCCCCGACGCCAAGTACAACAAGCTTGAGTTCACCATGAGCGGCGACGACGTGCAAAGGGTGCAGACCAGGCTTCAGAAGCTCAATTACCTAAAGAGCTCCGAGGTCACCGGCTATTTCGGCGAGATCACCGAAAAGGCCGTGCGGGTTTTCCAGAAAAACAACAACCTGACCGTGGACGGCAAGGTCGCCAAGGAGACCTATGAGAAGCTGTTCTCGAGCGGAGCCAAGAAGGCCGACAAGCCCGTAAGCTCTACCCCCGTTCCCACAGCCACTCCCAAGCCGACCAAGACTCCGAAGCCTACCAAGACTCCGAAGCCCGGCTCCTCCACTCCCAAGACCACGCCGAAGCCGACCCCCAAGCCGACTCCCAAGCCCACTAATCCCGGCTCCTCCACGCAGGATAAGATCAATCTTCTTATCAAGATCGCCAGGAGCAAGCTCGGCTGTCCGTACGTGCGCGGCGCGAAGGGTCCCGATAAGTTCGACTGCTCCGGCTTCGTCTACTGGTGTCTTAACCGTGCGGGCGTGCAGCAGAGCTATATGACCTCATATATGTGGCGCACCACCACAAGGTATCCCAGGATAGGCTCCATGAGCAATATCAAGGCGGGCGACGTGATCGTCTTCAAGATGGGCACCTATTCGGGTCACGTGGCGATAGCCGTGGGCAACGGCATGATGATCGACGCCTCCAACAGCGAAGGCCACGTCGTTTACAGGACCTACAACACTTCCTATTGGCGCCAGACATTCTACTGCGCTTACAGGATATTCGGCGATTAAACCCGATAAAACGAAAGGCACGGGCCGCGCGGTCCGTGCCTTTTTTTATCGTCGGGCAGGCCGCTTCGCCATTATCCGTATTGCGGCGCATCGTTCTTTATGATACAATGCATACGGAAGGGATACAGAGTAGGAGGTCCATCATATGCGGACAAAAACAAAGCTTATCTCGGGTTTGCTGATCGCGCTCCTGTTTTTGACGGCATGCGCGCAGCTCCCGCAGCCATCGGATCCCGCAGCCGAAACGACCCGGGCTCCCGGGCCCGCTTTATTCGAAGCGGACTACGCGCTTCTTTGGGAGATCCTCGATTCGGATTATCCGTATCTTCCCTACCTGCGCGAAAAGGGCGTCGATATTGAAGGTCTCCGCGAGAAGTATTTACAGCAGGCCGTGGAAGCGGCGAACGCAAAAGAGTTTGCCGGAGTCGTCGCCAAGCTGTTCGCAAGCCTCAAGAACACGGGCCATCTGTCCTTGTTGGGGCCCGAGATGTTTTCGGATATGTACGGTTACTGCGTATTGTCGCCGGGATCCGAGGCGGGAGAAGGGCTTCGCGAAATGCTGATCAAGGCGGCGGAGTCCGGGTACTATACCGCGCCCGAAACATACAGCGAGGATCTGAGCGCGTACGGGAGCTTCCCCGAGATCAGCGTCTCCTATGATGAGGAGTCGGAGACGCTCATATTCAAAATCCCCACGTTTTACACGACGACGATCGAACGCGACAGCAGCCTGTATGAGGAAACCATCGCGCAGTATCCGGAAGCGAAGAATATCGTATTCGACGTTACCGGGAATTCCGGCGGAGACACGCGCTACTGGCAAACGAATATCATCGCTCGGTTCGGCGAGGACTGTACTTTCAAATGGCGTTCGTTCTACCGATCCTCTCCGAATAACGACGTGATCGCCGGAGAGTACGCCGAGATACACAGCGTTTCCGATGCGGACAGCGTTCCCGAATGGGTGATCGCATCGGGCCTTGACCGGTATCTGTGCTTTGAGGAGCATATCGAAGGGCGCGATGCGATCCGCAGCGATGCAAAACGGTGGGTGCTGGCGGACGCCGGTGTATTCTCCGCCGCAGAGCAATTCGTTTGCTTCTGTAAAGCGACCGGCTGGGCGACCGTCGTCGGCAAAAAGACGCGCGGCGACGGACTCGGCTTTGAACCCGCACTGCATCTGCTGCCGGATTCCGGACTGCTGTTCAGGTTCAGCATGTCGGCGGGCGAGAATCCCGACGGCACCATGAACGTCGAAGGAACGGCGCCCGATATCGTTCTGGATTACGCAAGTATCTCCTGCCTTCTGCGTCTGATAAGGGATGAACAGGGGGATTGACGTTCGGCGATAGTCCGGAAACAATGAGATATAATGAAAAAACCCCGAAACAGATAATGTTTCGGGGTTTTTTATGCTTATTCTTACAGCACGAACAGCAGTCTTCTGAACACGAACCAGCGCAGACCCGACTCCATGCCTATATCGTGCCTGACCGAGTCGATGAAATCGCAGAGCTCCGCGCGCTGCTCCTCCATATCGTGATCCGAGAACGCGGCCTCCTCCGCAAGCTCCGAAAGTTCAGGCGACTTGGGCACGCGGAAGAGCCTCACGAGCATCCCGTGATACCTCACCATACTCAGCACCGCTTTGCGCGCGTCGCCCTTTTTGAAGCGATCCTCGCGGCGCTTCCTCATCACGGCGCCGATGGCGAGCCATACCACGGCGGCGCCGAGCACGACGGCCCAGGTCGGAAAGTTGAACGCGGGCTCCGCTTCCCCGTCCCCTTCTCCGTCTCCGCCGCCTCCGTGGCCGGAGCCGCCGCCGTGCGGGCGATCTCCGCCGGGAGAGGAAGTCCTTTCGGGCTTCTGCGAAGCGGGCCTCTCGCTCGCATCGGGACGCCCCGTGCGCTCGGGCCTCGTGTCGGGCAGATCGCTGGTTTCGGGATCGGTTTCGCCCGGGCGCGGAGTGGGAACGCTCTCGGTCGGTGCGGGCGACTCGTTCCCGGATCCCATATCTTCGCCGAAGAAGCCGTAGCGGAAGCCCGGCGTGCTCTCGACGGGCAGCCAGCCCATGCCCTTGACGTACACCTCGGTCCATGCATGGGAATTCTTCTGCGGTATCTCGTACCACACTCCCGTTTCGGGCACGTCGGCATGGCATCCCACCGTGAAGCGCGCGGGAATGCCCATCGCCTGCAGCAGCGCGGTCGTTGCCGAAGCGAAATGCACGCAGTAGCCCCTGCGCCCCTCCCGGAGGAAATACAGCACGAAATCCTCCCCCGCGGGAGTCATGCCGGGCTCGAGCGTGTATTCGCCGCTCGAGCGCACGAACGCGGCGACCGAGAGCGCGGTCTCGTAATCGTTCTTCCCCCGCTTTACGCCCGAGGCGTTTATCAGCTTGAGCAGCTCGCGCTTCTCATCGCCATCGGGCATGGTGTACTGCGAAAGCGCAAAGCGGTAATACTCCTCCTCGCCCTCCCTGTCGCTCCTGGGCAGCTCGGGTATGAAGGGATGTATCTCCCAGCTGTAGGCCGTTTCGCCCGAGGCGCGCACGCCGGATTCGCCGAGGGTCACGCCCTCACGGCTTATGAATTTATAGGGGACGTATTTTTCATCCGTCATGGAGGCGAATATCGAGACCGTCTCGCGCACGCCCCTCATGCCCTTGCCCAGCGCGTCCATGGAGGTCCATTCGCCGCCGTATTCCTCGGCGGGGAGCCATGCGCTGTCGCCGTAGGCGCCGTATGAATGGGTCCTCAGCAGATAGCTTCCCGCGCACGAGGCGCTTATGAAAAGCTGGCGGTCGTTGTTCTCCTTCCTGTCCTTCTCGCGGGCAAGATCGTATCTTACCGGATTGTGTGAATACATTCGCAGTATGCCGTCCTGGAGCTCGCCCAAACGCGTGCCGAGCATCTCCCGCCTCTGCTCAAAGGGTATCGGCGTGTAATCCTTTTCGGGGAACGCGAGCGTGAAGCCCACGATGAGCAGTGCAAGCACGGGGATCGCGAGCGCGGTAAAGAGCCCGCCCTTATCGGGATCCCGCCTCTTTACGCCTATGCTCATGAACGCTCCGCCCAGATAAACGAGGAGCATCGCGATGCACCATATCGGCGGGTGCAGATTCGTGAATACGAAGCAGATGAGCAGGAACGGGATCGGGATGAGTATGCAGGGCAGGAGCTTCTTCCACTTGACCGCAAAGAGCGATATGAAGAACGAGAGCACGGCCGCGGCTGCCGCCAGGAACCAGGTCGCCGCGTCCTGTACTGAGGTCATTCCGTGCAGGTATTCCGCCTTGAGCTCGAAGGCCTCGCTGTTGAAGATCGCGGAAAGGACCTTGAATACGACTACCCTCGCGCCGGGGATCACGTTTTCGTGCGATACGGCGAATATCGATACGGAGCCTATCAGGAATATCAGCCCGAACACGATCCCGCCCCGTTTCAGATCGAAGGCGAGCGCAAGCAGCAGCGCCACGACCGCGGCCGAAGCCGCGAGCGGGCCAATCGCAAAGGGCACCGAATAGGTCAGGGGCGCGGCGGCGATCGAGGCGAAAGCGCCGCAGAATATGAGCGCGGCGTCGGCAAGTATGATGGGGATGCGGGCGGCCTTACTCATGCTGCGCCTCCCATCCCCGGATCGATCCGGAATACGATCGTGTCGGAGCCCTCGAGCGCGGGCGCCGCCTTCTCCTGTTTGAGGGGCTTAGCGAGCTCCTCCCTGATGAAGCGCTCGAGCTCGGCCGCGGAGCGGATCGAAGCGGTGCGGCTCCCGAAATGCAGTATGAACGAGACCCCCTCTTCGTTCAGCTTGCGGCCGAGATACATTATCACGCCCAAAACACTCTCCGCGTCCTCGGGATATTCGGGAATATCGGCGGAGAGGATTATGTTCTTGTAGAGCACCTCCTGGGGCTCCCTCACTATCGGCTCGTCCATCTTCACGGTGAGCTTCCAATGGATCAGGTTCACCGAGTCGCCCTCCCTGTAGGGGCGCAGCTCGTGCTCCTCCGAAAAGCCGCCGGGCTTGGGCCGCATGACGGTCGCGGAGGCCTTTATCAGATCGGGCTCGGGTATCGGCGCCTTCTCCCGCGGGAGCACGATGAGCGTAATATCGCCGCTCTTTTTGACGGGCAGAGCAAAAAGGCCCAGCGGATCGCAGACCGAAGCCCTGCGTATGCTGCACCTGACGGCGCCTATTCGGTCGGTATCGGGTATGAAGGCATCCTCATAAGCGCCACCGCCCTTGAACACGACCCTCGTTTTCTTGGGTTTTTCGCCCGTGAAGATATTCCTGCGCTCGATCCTGAGCTTCCATGCGCTCGGGATGAAAAGCGCGGAATCACAGCGGGTGTTGAGATGGATCACCGTCCTGCTGCCTATCTCGACGTCCTCTCCCCCGGTCAGCTCCGCGCGGGACTTGACCGCAGCGGGGAGGGCAAGCAGCAGCGAAATAACGGGCAGTATGATCAGGAACACCAGTATCAGATGCGTCACGTACTGTCCGTAGGCGATATGGAGCACCGCCGCTCCCAAGAGCAGCGCCGCATAGAGTATCCTTCGGCCGGCCATTATTTGACCCTGGGCGCGGCGGTCGATTTGAGCACTTCCTTCACGACCGAAGCCGCGCTGACTCCGGAGGCCTTCGCCTCGGAGGTCAGTATGAGCCTGTGAGTCACCGTGGCGGGATAGATCCGCATCACGTCCTCGGGCGTTACGTAATCGCGCCCGCAGATGCGCGCATACGCCTTCGCCATGGAAATGACGGCGAGCGATGCGCGGGGGCTCGCGCCCTGCAGGAGCCGGGGATGCTTCCTCGTTGCAAGCGAGAGGCGCACGGAATAGTCATAGATCGTCTGATGAACGAACACGCCGTCCGTTTCGCGGCGCATCCGCACAAGGCCCTCGTCGTCAACCGCGCACTGCACCGAATCGAGCATATTTCCATCATGCTTGAGCATCAGGAGCCTTTTTTCGTCCTCGGGCGCGGGATAGCCGAGGGTGAGCCTGACCATGAATCGGTCGAGCTGGGAATCGGGCAGGAGCTGAGTGCCGCTCGCGCCCACGGGATTCTGCGTCGCAATGACGATGAAGGGATCGGGTATCTCGTGCGTTATTCCGTCGACGGTCACGTTGCCCTCCTCCATCGCCTCGAGCAGCGCGGACTGCGTGCGGCTCGTTGCGCGGTTGAGCTCGTCCGCAAGGAAGAGATTGCAGAGTATCGCGCCGGGCTTGTAGATCATGTTCCCCGTCTCCTTGTCGAGCACGGAGAAGCCCACCACGTCGGACGGGAGCACGTCGGGCGTGAACTGCATGCGCCTGTAGTCAAGGCCCAGCGCGCGGCTGAACGCGAGCGCCATTGTCGTCTTGCCCACGCCGGGTATGTCCTCGATAAGCATATGGCCCCGGGCGAGGATCGCCGTCAGCGCCATTTCAATAACGTCGTCCTTGCCGATCACGGCCTTCTTGACTTCGTTTATTACGTTTCTCGGTTCGATCATACGTTTCTCCTTGATCGTTTATGGATTTGGGATCAGTTCCTGCGGGTGGAATTTGCTATCGCAAGCAGCCTCAGGAACGAGACCGCGGCGGAAAGCACCGCTACGACGTAAGTGAACGCGGCGGCACGGAGCACCTTTTTGGCGTTCCCCTCCTCCTCGGCTCCTGTTATATAGCCTCCCGCGGTGAGCATATTGAGCGCGCGGCGCGAGGCGTCCAGCTCCACGGGCAGCGTGAGCAGCTGGAATGCAAGCACGAATCCGAACAGCACCACGCCTATCATGCTGACGGTGTGGCCAAAAGAACCCAGGAAAAGCCCCAGGATAACGAGCAGATACGAGAATTTGGCGCCGATATTTGCGGCGGGAAGTATCAAATTGCGCAGCTTTATGAGCGAATAGCCGCTCTCATACTGCATGACGTGCCCGCATTCATGCGCGGCGACGGCGACGGCGGCGATCGTGGCCGAATTATAGACCGACTGGCTAAGTGAGACGCAGCCCGCCTTGGGATTGTAATTGTCGGTCAGCGAGCCCGCGATCTGCTTGACCGTGACGGACGAGCCGTTTTGCCTTAAAAGCTCGTTTGCGATGGATGAAGCCGTCCTACCGCAGGAGACCGGCACCTGCGAGAACTTGTTGTAGACGGAAGACACCCTTGCCTGGGCGATGATGCCGAGCACCATCACCGCGATCGCGGCGAAGAGGTATCCCGAAAGGGAGAAATTGAACCTCAGCCCGTCATAGCCTCCGTAATAGCCATAGCTTAAAAGAAAACTCATTATGCCTCCTTAATAGATCCCGTACTGCATAACGTACATCAAAAGGTAAAAAACCTGCCCCGAGAACAGCGCGGCGAATACTATCGCAGTCTTGGTCCTCGACCGGGCGACGCCTATACCGTCATCCCTGCCCTCGCACAGATGCGCAAGCGCCAGCGGCAGCACCACGAGCGCCGTAAGATACCTCGGCGCGGAGAGCAGCCACGAAGCGCCGCAGGCGACCGCTGTATATGCGGCAAAATAGAGCGTGTAGGAAGTGCGCAGAGTCCTTGCGCAGAACACGAGCACGAGGAGCGCGCCGAATATGTAAAGCAGATTCGGCAGCCACAGCCCCAGCGCCAGCGTGTTGTCCGACCCGAATGCGCGGAAGAGCTCGTCGGTCTGCAGGGCGACGGTATCAAAGAAGGGGTTGAGCTGCTGATACCACACCTCGCGCTGGAACTGCATGAATTTGAACCATTCGCCCCACACGAGCTTGTTTATGAGCAGATACCCCGCGGTGCCCGTGCAGAATATCAGTCCTGAGAGCACGAGCCTTATTACGAGCCACGCCGTACCCTTTTTTTCACCGCTCTTGACCTTCAGCACGAGCGCCCTTATCCCTTCGCACAGGAAGGGCACGGCCATTATTATGCCCAGCGAGCGGGTGAAGCACGCCAAAGCGCCGAATATGCCCGCCGCAATGAACCTTCCCTTCCTCAAAAGCAGGAGGGTCAATGCGCTGAGCAGCAGGAAAAGCGCTTCGCTCATGGGGGCGATATAGAATATCGCGGCGGGCAGGGCAAATGCGAATATCACTGCCGCCTTGGATGAGCGCCTGCCCATATCCTTCATGGCAAGGCGGAATATCACCACCGAAGCCGCGCAGGAGCAGAGCGTGTTTATGACCATTGCGGAAACGAAGCTGTCGTGAAAAACGTAATTGAACGCGCGTATCAGCAGCGGGAACAGCGGCAGGAACACCAGGGTGTACATCTGGGGCGCTTCGGTTGTGTACCAGTTCTCCGCGATGCTGAAATAGTGCGGCGCGTCGGTATCCAGCTTGACCCAGATATCGCGCATGGAGCTTATCAGCGAGCCCGTGTAATTGGCGAAGAGCCTTGCGAAAACATATGCGAGTATTATAAGGAGTACCCTTGAAATGAGCAGGGCGAGTATTATGCGGACGCTGCTTCTTATGAAGCGCTTCCTGCCGCTGCGGGGGCCGAGCGGCTGCGCTTCCTTAACAGGCGCGCCCGAGAAAAAGCTCACGAGTGCGGGCGCCGCGATCACGAGCGACACAGCCAAAAGCCCAAGCGCGGCCGCGGCGACGGCGATGCTCTTTGGCGTCACGCCCTCCTTAGTAAAGCACCAGTATCCGAACCACGCGAGCGCGGCGGTAAGTATAACCCCGGATATGACTCTGACGGCGGTTCGGGAAGGCATTCTCTTGTTTTTGTCCATACTTTCCATATTTATATTATACCACCACGCGGAATCCTTTGCAATAACAAATACCCTGCCTTGATAAAGAAGCGCCCGGTATTGACATGGCTGCGATAAAGTGATATATTTCAATAATAACAGTATCTTCAGGAGGCGAATCATGAAAAGTGTCATAAAACTCATCGCGCTTGCCGCCGCTTCTTTACTGGCTGCCGCGCTTTTATCCGCCTGCACCCAGGGAACGGGATGGAGCGACGTGATAAACGCCGTTTCAACAGAGCTCAACGCCACCGAGGCTCCCGTCTCCACCCGGCCCGCCGAGTATTACGAGACCCCGGCTCCCACCGAGGCGTGGCTCTTTACCGAAGCGCCGATCGTGACAGACGAGCCAATCGTGACAGACGAGCCGATCGTGACCGGCGCGCCCGAGATGACCCTGGCTCCGATCAACGATTTTGAATGGCTCCAGCTTGAAATCAGCACTCCGGTGACGGTCGATTTCGATTTTGACGGGCATGAGGATACCGTCGTTATAACCGAGGAGAGCGTTGACGAATACACCTCGGATTACACGATCGAGATAATCCCGTACGGGCGCCCCGAAGAGGCGTTTAAATTCGACGACGCCTATTATTGCAGCGCGTATCTGATCAATCCCGATCCCGAATCGGGCATTATGTATCTTTCCGCAAGCTTTATGTTCGAAAGCGAGGACTTCTCATCCCTGATATTCTTTGCGGTGCCCGACTCCGGCGAGATATCCGAGATCGAAACCGAGCTCTCTCTCTGTCAATATCCCGACGGTTCGATCATGAAGGACGGTCTTGTGACGTTCCAGAACCGCACCGAAATAATGGGCACGACCTACCTTACCGCCGAATATCTTCTCACTCCCGAGGGTCCCTCTCCCGTGGGCGATCACTATTATTACTATTCCGAGTTCATAGGCGCGGGCGGCCCCGCGGGCACTTATGCCTTCCCCGAGGATGACGACGGCGTGGAGGTGATCAAGGGCATCTCCGTATCCCTCATAGACGATCGGGGCGAGCGCACGGAGACCTATAAGCTCAAGCGCGGCGACCGCGTGTGGCCCGTCTATACCGACTGTGCGCATTTCGTTGTTTGCAGGCTGGCCGACGGCCGCCTTGTGCAGATCAACTTCTTCATCCCCGACGATGAGTTTATTCCCTATATGAACGGCGCCCCGCAGGAGACCTTCTTCGACGTGATCTACAGCGATTGACAGGCCCGCGCCGTGCATGAGCAATGATCAGCAATTATGCCGTCCGGAGTTTCCGGGCGGCATATGGTTTTTAAGGGACGCCGCTCCTCCGCCCGAGCCTGTTCGAGCTTGGAGATTCCCTCATTCCGGCCTCATTGCCCGTCTGCGATCGGCTTGATAATTCGGATTTGTAAAGAACGGGTAAAATCAAAAATGTTTAGTTGACAAAATCATTCCTTATATTTTATTATTAGTGTACGAAAACAAATCCACAAGGAGGTAACGATATGAAATACTGCCCCAACTGCGGAGAACCCCTCGAGGACGACGCCCTCTTCTGCCCCGAATGCGGCGAGAAGGCTCCCGAGGCTCCCGTTTCCCCCGCCGCTGCGCCCGCGGCCCCCGCGCCCGCGGCTGAACCCGAAGAGACCAAGAAGAAGTCCTCCGTCGGCAAAAAGATAGGCATTATCGCAGCGATCGTGCTGGGCGTGCTGCTTGCCGCCGCCGCTGTGCTGTATTTCACGGGCGCATACCGCTCGCTGATACCCGACGGACGCATGAAGCTGGGCCTTGCCGAGAAGGCGCTCGTTGAAAAGAAGCTTGACGAGGCATTCAAATACGCTCCCGAAACGAGCGATATAAACGCTTCGCTCGAGGTGACAGGCTCCATCGAGGACGACGGCAGCTTCGGTCTGTTCGACGAGATGACCTACTACAAGATGATGCTTGAAAAGGCAAAGCTTGCCGTCGATATCGACGTGAACTCCGAGCACCGCAAGCTCTCGGCCGAGCTGGGCTATGCGGGCTCGCCCCTGCTCTCCGCCAAGCTGATAAACGAGGGCGGCAAGGTGGGCATTTACGTTCCCCAGCTCGATTCGAATTACTATATCATGACCGAGGAAGCGCTCTTGAAGCTGGCCTCCGAGGACGGCGCGGCCCCCGCCGAGCTTCCCGAGATCGATCTCACTCCCTTTGACGAGGCGAAGACCCGTCAGGAGGTGCTTGAGCTGCTTGAGATATTCTCCGGCCTCTCCACCGGCGAGAACACCGAGATCAAGCATGATACCCCCGTCACCCTCTTCGACGGCGAGCGCGCGGCTTCCGTCACCGAGTATCTGATCAACCCCACTCCCGAGCAGGTCAAGGCAGTGCTGAACGCCGCCGCCGACAAGCTCGGGCGCGAGGACAGCTATCTGGGCAAAAAGCTGGGCGGATATTATTCCGTTTTCGCTTCCGCCGCGGCATTCACCGATGACGACTCGGCCGCCCTTCCCGCCGCTATACGCAGGCTTGCCGAGGATTATCCCGAGGACGGCAAGCTCGTGATCGACGTTTATATGATCGGCGAGGAGATAATCTCTCAGCGCTTCACCTATGACGATCAGACGTTCGGTTACGATCACGAGCTGACCGAGAGCACTGAGCGCACCTATTTCTTTGACAAGGAGACCGGCAGCATAAACACCGTTGAGGTGGTCAAGAAGACCGACGTGCCCGATACCGACGAGGCCGGCACCGTTACCTTCACCCCCAACGGCGGTGAAAAGACCGTGATCGACTATCATTTCGACATGACCAAGCGCACGCCCATAGGCAGCTATGCGGGCAATTTCAGCGTCAAGGCCGCAGGCAGCGAGATCGCCACCTGTGTGATAGACGATGACGAAGCGCACACCCACACCATCCGCATCGTTCCTCCCGAGGGCGAGGGCGATGGCATCACCGGCATCAACGTGATCGCCAAGGTGAGCGAGGGCGGCGGCGTGAACGCTCCTTCGGACGCTCCCGTGGATCTTTCCGACAGGAGCCCCGAGGAGATCGCCGAGGTGTTCGACAATATGCTGAGCCAGCTGGGCGGCGTGCTTCTGGGCGGCCTGCTGAGCGGATTCGGACTGTAATATAAGCGCCGGGGGCGGCACACCCGCCCCCACTTTTTTTGAAATGAACGAAACAGTCTTATCTTTGAATAACGTGACCGTGGATTACGGGAAGGAGCGCATACTCGACGGCGTTTCACTTGACGTGCGCGCCGGCGAGATACTCGGCGTCCACGGCAGGAACGGCGCGGGCAAGACCACGCTCATGGAGATCATGGCGGGCATACAGAAGCCGCGCACGGGCACGCGCAGCGTTGAGCCGGGGCTTGCGCTGTGCTACGTGCCGCAGGAGATATCCCTTTACACTTCGCTGACGGGCAGGCAGAACCTTGAGTTCTGGGCGGAAAGCTATGGTCTGCACGGCAAGCGCGAGAAGGCCAGGGTCGATTATCTGCTGCAGCTGATGGGGCTGACCGAAAAGGCAAAAAAGCGCGTGGAGACCTATTCAGGCGGTATGAAGCGGCGGCTTAACATGGCCGCGGCGCTCGTAGTCACCCCACAACTGCTGCTTCTGGACGAGCCCACCGTCGGTGCGGACGCGGCCTCGGTGGAGGTGATGCTTTCGACCGTAAAGCGTCTTGCCGAGCGCGGCGCCGCCGTGGTGCTGATATCGCATATCACCGACGATATCGAGGGCTACTGCACAAGGGTCATTGAGCTTTCCGAGGGTAAATTGAAATGCGTTTCCTCGCCTGTCTGAAAAAGGATCTGCGTCTGCTCACCGGGGGCGGCATAAGGAGCATACTGTTCCTGCTGCTTCCGCTGCTGCTTGCGCTTATAATGACGCTTTCTATGAGCGGCGTGGCCTCGGCCTCCGTGCGGCTTCAAAGCTTTGATATCGCCGTGCGCGATGAGGACGATACCATAATGAGCCGTCTGCTCATTTCACAGCTTGAAAACGTAAAGCTTTTCGAGCGCGTGATACGCCTGAAGGAGGGCGAGCAGCCCCCCGAAAACGGCCGCTGTGCCGCCTGCGTGACCATACCCAAGGATTTCTTTTACGACCTTTACGAGATGAAGGATACCGACGTGGTGATCTCGCTCAACGAGGATATGCCCAACGAAGCGGGTATGGTAAGGAGCGCTTTCACTTCGCTCATAAGCATACTCGAGGAGAATCAGCGCATCTATTACGCCGCGTCACGCGTAAGATACGGCGAGCTCGACTCCGAAAGGACCCGCGAATTATACGAGGCCTATTCCTCCGCCTCCGCCGAGGACGCGCTGAACCGTCTTAGCTTTTTCGAGCTCTCGGGCGTGTATCAAAAGGGCTTCGATTCCAAGAAGCTCTTCTTCGGCGCAAGCATCATATCTATGCTGATGATGTTCATACCCTTGGCGGGGCTTAGAAGCATATCCGAAGAGACCGGCTCGGGCCTTCTCGACCGCTTCCGCACGGCGGGCGGCTCGGCATGGATGGCGGTGCTTTCAAAGCTTGTAATCGCTTTCGTTATGACCTTCGTTCCCGCTCTGGCGGCGGCTTGGCTTCTGGGCCTTGGGAATATCGCTCAGCTCATCCCCACGCTCATCGTGTGCTTCCTGCTTTCGTTCTCGTTCTTCCTGTTCGTATGCTCGCTTGCGGGCAGGCCTCAAACCGCTCAGCTTGTTGGAAACGTCATAATGCTGATCATGCTCACCCTTGGCGGGGCGCTCTTCCCCTACGAGCTGCTGCCCGCGCCCTTGAAGAGCGTTTCCGATCTGATGCTGCCGCGCATCATTCTGCGCGCGATGGAGCGGCCCTATCTGGGACGTGGATCGGCCGAAACGCTTGCGGGGCTTATCCCGCTTCTGATCGCCGCAGCGTGCTTTTTTATCGCGGCGCTGCCGTTCATGCGGAAAAGGAGGCGGGCATGAAGATATTCGCTCTAAGCCTTAAAAAGCTTCGCGTGATGTTCGGCGGCAGGCTTTGGCTGCTGCCCCTGTGCCTGCTGGCGCTTATAATATGCTTTGCGGCCTACTCTTCCGCTATGACCGCCAAATCGAGCCCCACCGCCCGAGTGGCCGTTTTTGACCGCTGCGGCGGCGAGTATTCGAAAAAGCTCACGGAAGGGCTCGGCGCTTCGGCGGGATTCGAACTGTCGCTCTGCGAAACCGAGGACGAGGCCTATGATGCCGTGCTCGATTCAAGGGCCGAAGCGGTGCTTATAATAAGCGAAAACTACGACCGCGAGCTGACCGGTGCGGATGCAAACGACCTTGTTGAGATATTCACCGCGCCGGGTTCCGTCACGGCGGAGCTTATACGCGAGACGCTTGCGGGCAGTATAATCGCTCAGCGCTCTTACAAAGGCGTTTCGGAGCAGCTTGAAAGCGAGGGCTTCGATCCCTCCCTTATGGAAGGCTTCATGGACGAATTCGACGCGCCCGTGCTTTACACCGTGACTTCCATGCACGGCGGGGCCGCCGACACCGCGGTGTTCGGCAGAAGCTTTCCCGGATACGAGGGCTTTGCCGGGCTTGCGCTGATGCTGCTGCTGCTAACGCTTTCACACAGGTTCTGCGCACATTCGTCGCGGCTCGTTTCGGTAAGGATGAATATTATGGAGCGCGGATGGGCGCTCGATATCGCCGCAGACCTGATCGCGGTGTTCACGCTTGCGCTGCTGTTCGGCGTTCCCGCTTTTGCGCTCGCTCCGAACAGGAGCCCGGCATTTGCCGCGGGGCTCGTTGCCTATGCCTTTATGCTGAGCGCGCTTTGCGTGCTGCTCTCGCGCGTGGTCAGCTCGGGCAGGCTGGATATCGCCTCGCCGCTTGCCGCGTTCCTGACGAGCCTCTTCGGAGGATGCTTCGGCGACCTTGCCGCGCTCTCCCCCGCGCTTGCCGTCATATCAAAGCTCACCCCTCAGGGACAGCTGATCGCCGCCGCGCAGGGGAACTTGGCTTTCGCCGCGATACTGATCGTTGAGGGCGCCGCGCTGATAATTGCGGCCGCGCTTATATCAAAGCGCAAAAGGATTTAAAAAAGTGCTTGCAAAAGCCGTTTTAATCGTGTATAATACCTTTTGCCGCGCTAAACGGGGAGTTGGCGGTGCCCTATTCCTGCAATCCGCCGCAGCAGGGTCTAATCCCCGCCCCAAGGCTTGCGTTTGTGAGGCCGGAACCGAGAAGGAGTATTGATCGCCGGGTCCTGTGCAACCGATCGCCGTGAACCATGTCAGGTCCTGACGGAAGCAGCATTAAGCGGAAAGTTCGGTGTGCCGCGGGTCAGCCTGGCGGGAGCCCCCTGTCGGGATACCGCTCAGGATCGTATTTGTCGAAGGGTGGGTGCGCGGCATTCTTTTTGTAAAGAGAAACTTCGGTTTATTTGCCGAAGTTTTTTCTTTGCCCTTTTTCGGCGTATTTCATTGATATTTTCGCCCCCGGAGCGACGATCGCGGGGTTTTTTAAGTCCTATGCTTTCAAAAAAACCATGGGAGGGCATATGGAAAGATCCGTTATCCGCGCGGGACGCGAAGCCTGCCGACGCGTTTATGAATTCAGTTTAAGACAGCTGATACTCGATTCCCTGCTGTTTTTTATGAGCATGCTGCTGGGCTCGTACGCCCCGTTCGAGGGAGTATCGCCCTTCGGCACGGCATGCGTGATGGCGGCGTGGTTCATCGGACTAAACCCCTATTTTGCCTGCATGGGAGCCGCGGCGGGATATCTGCTTTCGGGAAGCTATATCTGCGCCGGCGCGGCATTTGCAATGTGCGCGTGCATATTCCTCGTTTCAAGAATGCGCAGCCCCGCAAGAGTCTACCGACTGCTGATGCTCTTTGCCGTGCAGACGGGCTTTCTGCTTATCGCGGGGGCGGTATTCGGAAAGAATCTTGTGCTGCTTGCGGGAGCTTCGACCGTTTCGGTATTTGCGGCGGTGGTTATGGGAAGCGGTTTGAGGGCCTTCGAGCTGATACCCGGCGGCCGAAGCCTGACCGATACCGAGCTTTTGACGCTGTCGGCGCTTGCCGGACTCATCACGCTTTCGATGCGCAATTACAATATCGCGGGGGTCTCCCCCGCCATGGTCTTTGCGGGCGCGTGCTCTCTTTTTGCCGCCTACCGCTTTGGAGTGCCCTCGGTGGCGTTCGCGCTGACCGCGGGCGCGGGGCGCGCGCTTGCCGCGGGAGGCGACATGCGCATAATCGCCGTGATCGCTTCGATGACGCTGATCGCAGCGGCGCTGCGGTCGCTTGGCAAATGGGGCTCGCTCGCGGGCTTTTCGCTCACGGGCGTCGCGCTCTATTTCGGCACGGGCGGCACGGGCGTGATGAATATCCCCGAGCTTGCCCTGGCAGGAGCGGTATTTGCGCTGGTACCCAAGTCGCTCTACCTGCCCGACAGCCTTGCGGAAAACGGCGACGCGCCCCGCCCCGATCCGCGCTTTTCACAGCTGCAGCTGCGCGTGGCCTCTATATCCGAGGTGTTGAGCGAGCTTGCGCGGGTTTACGGCGGAGAAGCGGGCAAAATGCTTGCCTGCACCGCGGCGGCGCTGCGCGGCGCAATCACGGGAAAGGCCGCGTGCCCCGGATTTGCGGCGGAAATAGGCGCGGCTGCGGACGCCAGGGACGAAAGCGAGCGAAACGGCGACAGCTTTACCGCAGCGAGCATCGGGGACAAGCTGCTGCTTGCCATATCCGACGGCATGGGCTCGGGCAGCGCGGCGAACGAGGAAAGCCGATCGGCGCTCGCGCTTCTTCACGATCTGCTCACGGTGGGCTTTAACGTCGACGACGCAGTCACCTGTGTAAACAGCCTGCTCGCCTCGCGCGGGAGCGGTGACATGTATGCCACTTTGGACGTGATGCTGGTCGATCTGAACGACGGCACCGCGCGCTTTTCCAAGCACGGCGCGCCTTCCAGCTTCATACTTCGCGGCGGGCGCGTATTCCGTCTTTACGCGGAGGGTCTGCCCCTTGGCGTTATCGAGAACGCTCCCGGCACCGCGCGAAGCATCCGTTTGAAATCCGGCGACGCGGTGATAATGATGAGCGACGGCGTTTCCGACGCCTTAGGCGGGGAGCTCATCGCACTGATCACCGATATACTGACAAGCGAGCCCGACGCAAAAAAAGCCTCCGCGCAGCTGCTTGCGGAAGCGAAACGGCGCGGCGGCAGGGATGATATGACGGTCCTTGCCGCAAGGGTCGAGGCCGTGGCGGGATGAGTTCCGGGTTCCCGGAGACTGCGCCGGAACAGGCAGCTCACCATTCAGAACCGTCCCCATTGGTCAGTAATTTGGGATTTATTCGAAATAACCGTTGAATTCGGGGGTGAAGGCGGAGTCTGCGGAGCTCATCTTCTGTATGAAAAGATTATCGAGCCCGAGGGCGAGCGCGTGATCCACGGCCCTTGAATACTCGGCCTTCGTAAGCCTGCGGTCGAGCGGTTTTTTCATGCCGGGTATTGGGGTGTACTGGCTCATCAGTGAAACGCAAGTCTCCTTGGGCAGCGCGGAGGCGATATAGTCCAGCACGCGCCTGGTCTCGTCCACGGCGCAGGGCAGCACCAGATGACGCACGATAAGGCCGCGTTTTGCGATCCCCTCGTCATCCAGTTCAAGCGTGCCGGTCTGCCTTTGCATCTCGTCGACCGCCCGGGAGGCGTACTCGAAATAATCCGCTCTGCCGCTGTATCTTTCGGCAAGCCGCGGTGAAACGTATTTGAGATCGGGCAGATATATATCTATGAGCCCTTCGAGCCTTTTTAAGCTCTCAACGCGCTCATAGCCGTTGGTGTTGCAGACGATGGGGATCAAAAGCCCCCTCTCCCTGGCTTTCGGTATAGCCTTCTCGATAAGGCGTATATGCGGCGTGGGCGTGACGAGGTTGATATTGTGCGAACCCAGCTCCTGCAGTCTGAGCATGATATCCGCAAGCGAATCCGCGTCGGCGGACAGCGCGCCGCAGGATGGATCGGAGCCAACCGTGCTTATGCCGATATTCTGGCAGAACACGCAGCGCATATTACAGCCCATGAAGAACACCGCGCCGCTCCCCCGGGTGCCTGATATGGGCGGTTCCTCGTAATAATGCCTTGCCGCGCGGGTAATACAGCTTTGAGCGCCGACTCCGCAGACGCCTTTTTCGCCCGCCTCCCTGTCGGCCCCGCACATTATGGGGCAGTCAAAACAATTCATGCCTTGTATTTGGTCACGGTGAACGTGAACCGCACCTTTCCGTTATCGTATTTGACCCGAATCTTCTCGCCCATCAGCCTCAGCACCTCCTCGGTTATCGCAAGGCCCAGGCCCGTGCCCTCGCCGGTGTGCGCCTTGTCGGCCTTGTAGAAGCGCTCGAAGAGATGATCCACGTCCTCATCGGCGATCTCGGCGGGATTCTCTGCGAATATGAGCCATTTATCCTCGGCTTCACCCATGCCAACGGTTATCGTGCCGCCCTCGCTGCCGTGCTTTACGGCGTTGTCCATAAGCGAAACGAGCGCCTGCTCCACGCGGTCGGGATTGCTGTAAGCCATGCACCGTCCTTTGGGGATCTCAAGATCTATGTGCATACCGCGCGCGGCGGCGGGCTCTATCATCCTGTCGGCAACGTCGGTGATGAGCTCGCACAGCTCCATGCGGCGCAGCTTTAGCGCCACTCCGCCGCTCTGCAGACGGGAAAGCTCCAGAAGATCGTTTATCAGCGTGGAGAGCCTTATGCTCTCCCTTTGTATGTAGCCGTAATAACGCGTCTTGTCGGCGTCGCTCTTGACCATGCCGTCGCAGAGCATATCCGCAATACCGCGTATCGAGGCAAGCGGCGTGCGCAGCTCGTGCGAGACGTTCGCCACGTAATCCCTGCGGGTCTGCTCAAGACGCTCCGCCTCGGTCACGTCCATCAGCAGGGCCACAGCGCCCGCCACGTGCCCGTTCTCCTCATCGATGGAGGCGGCGGATACCCTTATCAGCTTTTCGCCGCACTCAAGCGTGCGGACGTTGGCCGAATCCCGCTCCATCGCCTCGCGCACGGTGCTCCTTATCTCGTCGAAAACGGGCAGCGCGGTGATATCAGCCTCGGCGTCGCCGCTCAAAAGCTTTGCCGCGCTCTCGTTGAAGCGCGTCTGCACGCCAGCAGTGTCAAACGCGATTATCCCCTCGCCGAGGCCATCGAAAACAGCCCTCAGACGGTTGCGCTCGATCACCAGATCGCCTATGTTCTTTTGCAGATTATCGGCAAGCTCGTTGAAGGTCTCGCCCAGCTCGCTTATCTCCTTGGAGCCGTCGGGCTCGACCCTGCCCGAGAAATTGCCCGCCGAATAATCCGAAGCCACGGCATTGAGCTTGCGGAGCGGATCAGTCAGCCTGCGCGAAACGAGATAGATGGGCACGACCATAAGCACCGCGACTATGCCCGAGGATATCATGAGCACTATCTGCACGCTGTGGGCGGTCTCCTCGATATCGTGCAGGGGCTTTATCATATAGAGCGCGCCGAGCACGCTGCCGTCCGAAGCCTTGACGGGGAGCGCGGCTATCACGCCCAGCTCCTGCTCATAGGCGGTGAATTCTGAATACCTTTCGGACGCCATCACCTCGGGGAATTTGCTTCGGCAATAATTCATATACGCGTCGAAGCGGCCCTCCTTGCTGCCGTCCATGGGCCTGTCCCCCGCCGGATTCCAGCCCGGATGGGGATTGCTGCCGGGCTTTTCGGGAAGCTTGTCGTCACGCCCGGGCTCGGAGAAGGCATAGGGCTCCATCTTTTCATCGAGCACTATTACGGTCGTTTCGCTCGAACGCATCATGAACTGGAAATTCTCCTCGTTTACACTGCCCGTGATGAGCCCCGAGGTGGTCTCGGCAAGCATGCGCGCCTGCGGACACATGCCGTTTGCAAGCACGCGCCAATAGACCGTGCGCCCGAGGAGCGTGAACAAAAGAATGGTCAGGGAAATACTCACCACCAGCGCCGATAAGAATATCGCCAGCATGGAGGCGAGCAGCCCGACCTTTAAGCCCTTTTTCGGTTTTTCCGTATTACTGCGCGGAGCCTTCTTCACCGTCATACACCTCGAAGCGATAGCCCACGCCGTAAACGGTCTTTATCGCCCAGCCGATATCCTCCTGCGGGAGCTTCTGGCGGATGCGCTTTATCTGCGTATCAACGGCCCTTGTATCGCCGAAATAATCATAGCCCCAGACGAGCGAGAGTATCTTTTCCCTTGAATACACCTTGCCGGGATGCGAGGCAAGGAGCTGGAATATCTCCACCTCCTTGGGAGTCAGCGGCAGACGCTCGCCGTTTAAGCGAACGTCGTAATTGTTTATGTTGATCTCGAGCCCGCCGTATTTCAGCACCTGCACGCGCTCCTCATCCTGACGGCTGTAACGGCGCAGCACGGCCTTGACCCTTGCCACCACCTCACGCGCGGAGAATGGCTTGACTATGTAATCGTCCGCGCCGAGCTCAAGGCCCAGCACGCGGTCGATCTCCTCGGATTTTGCGGTGAGCATTATGATCGGCACGCGGCTTTCCTGCCTGATCTCGCGGCAGACGTCCATGCCGTTCTTTCTGGGCATCATTATATCGAGTATCACAAGATCGGGATCGTTCTCCTTGAAAACGGATATTGCCTGCTCGCCGTCATAGGCGGATATGCAGTCAAAGCCCTCGCTTGCAAGATACGTGCGCAGCGTCTCGTGGATTATCTGCTGATCGTCGCATATCATGATAAGATGGCCTGAGGACATTATTCTTCCTCCTTGGATTTATTGTCTTTTTCAATTATAAACCACAAGGGCTCCGTTTTCAACCGAATATTTAAGTTGACAGATTTCGTACACAAAGTTCCGCCAAAATAGCGCGCCCGCTCGGCACAGCCCGCTGTTGATAAAGATTTTTCAAATTTCGGGCATTGCAAAATCGTTTTATTTGACTATAATATTGCATGTAGACAAAAAGCCCGCTCTGCGGGCGGAAAGGACGGATCTTTAATGGAACAGGAAAAATTCAAAATGCCCACCGGGGCGCTGGTCGCCTGCATACTGATAACGGTATTCCTGCTGGCATGCGTTGCCGGCGGTGTGCTATTCGTCACCGACAGGATCAATAATTCAAGGAACGGGGGCGGCGAAGCCATGACGACCGATCAGCCCGCCGTAACAAACGCGCCCGTTCAGCCCACTCAGGCTCCCGCAATGCCCACTCAGGCGCCCGCAATGCCCACTCAGGCGCCCCTTGGCGAGCCCACGCCCGTGCCCACTCAGGCTCCCGCCAACGGCGGCACTCAGGCCGAGCCCGGCACTCCCGTGACCGATATACTTGCCAACTGCATGAACACCGTGGTCAGCATCGATATCTATGCCTCCAACGGCTATGAGGAGGTCGTAGCCGGCAGCGGCTCCGGCGTGCTCATCTCGAACGACGGCTATATCGTCACCTGCAACCACGTTGTGGAGGGCGCAAGGAGCATCGCCGTCTTCCTGAACGACGGCACAAAGTATCAGGCCGATCTTATCGGCAACGACCCCGTGACGGATATCGCCGTTATAAAGCTCAAGGCCGAGGGCGTCGTATTCCCCTATGCCACGCTCGGCTCCTCCGAGGCGCTGCGCGTGGGCGACGGCGTTTATGCGATAGGCAACGCGCTGGGCGAGCTTTCCAACACCGTGACCGAGGGCATCATTTCGGCTCTGGGCCGCGATATCGAGATCGACGGTCAGTCCATGTCGGTGCTGCAGACCAGCGCCGCGATAAACGAGGGCAACTCCGGCGGCGGCCTCTTCCTTTATGACGGCAGTCTGATCGGCGTTGTCAACGCCAAGTCCTCTGGCCTCACCTCCTCCGGCGCAACCATCGACGGTCTTGGCTTTGCGGTGCCCATCGACCTTGCAAAGCCCATTATCGAGGATATCGAGGCCTATGGTTTCGTGACCGGGCGCCCCTATCTGGGCGTATCCACCAAGAACGTTTCCTATGGCTACGGCATGTTCTCGTACTATTCCTATCCTCAGGTCGTCTCGGTGCTTGAGAACAGTCCCGCCGCCATCGCCGGCATTAAGGAGAACGATATCATCACCGCCATCAACGGCACCCCTGTCAACAGCTCCACCGCACTGCGCGTTGCCATCAACAAGTTCAAGGTCGGCGACGTGATCACGGTTTCCATACAGCGCGATAAGCAGACCATGGAGCTGCAGGTGACGCTGCTGGAAAGGACCGCAAGGTAAAAACGATCTGAAATCAAAATATGCCGTCGGGTGTTTCCCGGCGGCATTATTCGTATTATCTTGTTACCGATTCAGAATCCCCAAACTCATCCTCAGTATGATAAGCGCATCGACGGAATCGACTTGGCCGTCGCAGTTAACGTCGCCGCGGAGCAGCTCTGCCTGGGTCAGCTCGACTATGCCCATGGAGCGGCGCAGTACGAGAAGCGCATCGACGGAGGTCACGCTGCCGTCAAGATCGATATCGCCCAGCTCGGCGGCGTATTCCGAGCGGAGTATCTCGAGCCATTCCGAGGTGAGGTCGAAAAGCTCCTCATAGGAATCGACCTTGCCCTTGACCTGTGCCCGCACGACGCCGTATCTGTCCACGATGAGGGTCTGGGGGATGATGATGTATTCCGTCAGCTCCCCGTCGGCGGCCACGAGCGTGAGCTCGTCGCAGATCACCATATGGTTCCAGGTGTAGCCGTTTTCCGCAACGAAATCGATCGCCTGCTCTATCGTGGATGGGTTATCCCCGTAATACAGGGCGCCCCACACCTGCACGTCGGCTTCGGGCGTTTCGGAATAATACTCATGAAGCTGCTGAAAATGCGGCAGCTCGATCCAGCACGGGCCGCACCATCGCTGCCATATGTTTATGACGGTGA
>JAEEGL015385823.1_pt1 | contig 26092 bp, 12 predicted proteins | sample 9134231 | NCBI WGS metagenome assembly JAEEGL01 (sample SAMN16246548, study PRJNA631951) | gut metagenome | biome: gut microbiome; feature: rumen; material: fiber-attached | host: Bos | place: Iran: Karaj | collected 2018-10
ATGAATCATATGCTGAATCCAGGCATAATTGGCATTATTTGCTGGCGGAACACCAAATTTCCACCTGACATCTTGTGTCAGTTCTTCCTGATGCCACGGATGATAGTTGAAAGGCGGATTTGCCATGACGAAGTCGGCCTTCAGCAGCGGGTGCTGGTCGTCGAAGAACGTATCGGCATACGACGTGCCGAGGTTGGCTTCCAAACCTCGGATGGCTACGTTCATGCGCGCCATCTTCCACGTTGTGGAGTTCAGCTCCTGTCCGTAGATGCTGATGCCCGTGAGCGACTTCTGATGGTTTTGCAGGAACTTGGCACTCTGCACGAACATGCCGCCGCTGCCGCAGCAGGGGTCATAGACACGGCCCTCGTAGGGCTGAATCACCTCCACGATGGTGCGGACAATGCAGCTGGGCGTGTAGAACTCGCCGGCGTTCTTGCCCTCCTGCGAGGCGAACTTCTGCAAGCAGTATTCATAGACGCGGCCCAGCAGGTCCTTCTCGTCGCCCGAAGCCAGCATCTTGATATTCGAGAACAGGTCCACCACGTCGCCCAACCGCCGCTTGTCCAGTTCGGGACGCGCGTAGTTGCCGGGCAGCACGCCCTTCAGGCTCAGGTTCTCGTCCTCGATGGCATCCAGCGCATCATCGATGACCTTGCCTATCTCGGGCGTATGCGCCGCCTCGCTGATGACGCTCCATCGCGCCTTCTGCGGCACGAAGAAAATGCTGTCGGCGGCATACTCGTCCTTGTCCTCGGGGTCGGCATACTCGTCGGTCGATAACTCCGCGAACTTGTCCTCGAAGCGGTCGCTGATGAACTTCAGAAAGATCAAGCCCAGGACAACGCTCTTATACTCTGCTGCATCCAGGTTGCCGCGCAGCTTGTCCGCTGCACGCCAGATTGTCTCTTCAAATCCTATCGACGTCGTATTCGTCTGTTTCTTTGCCATATATGTTCTTTGCTGTTGTTAAGCCTGCAAATGTTCTACTGTTTAACAGGTGGCTTCCATCATTTCACAATGTCCACCTTGATCAGGTCCGACACGGCAGATGACGCCCTTCTGCGTCCAATTTGAGTACAAATATAATGAAAATATCTTATTAATAAGGTATGGGCGCGTGAAAAAAACACAAATGGCATGAAAAAAGTGGTTTTTACCTCTTAAAACCGTTCTGCAACGTAACAAACTGACGGATGATTCGGTCCAAATCATCCGTCAGCATTGATGAGGGGTGCTATCAATTAGGTTGAATGTACTTCACCTTCGACGCATCACGTGGCTTTGCATCGGGCTGCTCGTCGGGATAGCCAATAGCGATTACATACAACAGCTTGTAGTCGGCTGGGATGTCGAGACGATCGCGGAAGGCTTTGGCTTTCTCGTCTGTGGTGAGGAAGCGTATGGGACCCGTCTGAATGCAGGTGCCCAGCCCCAGAGCCTGAGCGGCCAGCATCATGTTCTCACCCATCAGACCTGCATCAAGGTCGAAGCGTCCGTCGGCCGGAGCACAGACACAGATGAGGTTGGGGGCATTGCGGCACATGTCCTTCACGCTGGCCATCAGCTGCTGGTCTTCAATAATACGCACAGCCCAGTTCTGCCGGTTCATCGCACTTGGAGCGTTAATGCCGGCAAGTGCCACAGTTTCCAGCTTCGCATGTTCCACAGGTTTGTCGAGATACTTGCGGACCGAGCGGCGGGCCATGATGTTGCTCAGCACGGGGTTTACTTCCATCTGCATGTCGGCCTCGATAGCGGCCACCTGGTCGCGTGACTCATAGCGTTTGATGACCTTGCCATCACGCCCGATGAGGAACTTGGTGAAATTCCACTTGATGTCACCGCCGCCAGCCTGTGCCTTCAGCCAAGTGTAAAGAGGATGTGCGTTTTCGCCGTTCACATCTATTTTGTCGAACTGAGGGAAGTGGATGTCGAAGTTGACCGTGCAGAACTGGTGAATCTCCTGAATTGTCCCGGGAGCCTGCTGTCCGAACTGGTTGCAGGGGAAGTCGAGAATCTCGAAGCCCTGACCATGATACTTCTGGTAGAGCGGCTCCAAGTCTTTGTACTGGGGGGTGAATCCACATCGGGTAGCCGTGTTGACAATCAGCAACACCTTGCCCTTATAGTCAGAGAGTGATACCTCCTGACCCACATCGTCTTTCACCTTGAAATCATAAACACTCTGCGCTGAAAGGGTCAGCACACTCGCCATTGCCATGAGGCAGAAAATCATTCTTTTCATACGTGATAAATTTGGTTCTATATTTAAATTGCTCTGTCATTTTGTATGGTTTGTTCTAAGAGTCCACTTGAAAACGTCTATTCAGCTCAAAGTGAAGAATGTTGGCGTATTAGCCATGTTAGTATACTGGTTAAACAGCCGTTTTGCAGCCAAACGCGGGTTAAAAGTATAACAATTATCGGAAACGGCCATCATTTTAGTCTTTTAGAAGCTGTTTGGAGCTTAATTATACACATTGTTTAACATTTTAGGGGTAATAATAGGCTATTTAAGCTCACTTGAATAGTGCCTATTGATGCTTTCTGCACCATCATTTTAAGGAGGGTATCGCCTGAGAGAATGAAACGAATGTCCGACGATGGAGGAATAACCATGATGAAGCGGAGGAAAGTCCCCGAAGCATCGGCGTGATGGCCGTGATGGAGCGGAGAAAAGTCCCCGAAGTATCGGTGTGATGGCCGTGATGGAGCGGAAGAAAAGTCCCCGAAGCATCGGCGTGATGGCTGTGATGGAGCGGAGAAAAGTCCCCGAAGCATCGGCGTGATGGCCGTGATGGAGCGGAAGAATAATCGAAAAGGAGCGCTCTTGTTGCTTGACGGGCCAAGGGCCGTCAAGCGAAGGGAGCACTCCTTTCAGGAGAAAGTTATATAGGTTTAGCTTGACGGCCCTTGGGCCGTCAAGGGAAGGTGCTGGACGAGTGATGGGAAGAGGGTAGGAGAGGTAGAAACAGGTACTGGCACATCACGGTGAAAGGTGCGGTGTGTAAAGCGGAGGGTGCTGGAGCCATGCGAGGCCAATAATGGCACAGATGGTGAAAAGACAACTCTCACGCGCGCGCGTGAGAGTTTTGTGTTTTTTGCTACATTACTACATTATAATTCATTTAAATGATTGATAAACAGGGTGAAGCTTAAATTTCTCGATGTAGTAAGTGTCTCTATAATGTAGTTGAGAAGCCAAAAATGAGGTTAAAAAGTGTTACATTATAAGGGAAACAGGAGAACCGTATTGACAGGAAATACATAAAAAAAGGAGTGCGTCTGCATTTTTCTTTCATAAAAAGGTACATCAATCAAAGAATTATGTATCTTTGTGCCCGAAAACATGTAAATGCAATCTGTTATGAGACGTACTTTTTTCTCTTTTGTTCTGATTCTGCTTTCGGCTGCACACACCTGTGCCTATAAGAAGCAGTCTATTGACATCAAAGTGAATAACCAAAATCGGAATATGGTTGTGTTCACACCCACCACACTCCCCGCACATTCTCCGCTGTTCATCGTGACGCACGGCATGAACCAAGACCCTGAGTACCAGTATGGCTCAGATAAGATGTATGAGATGATTGACACGGCCAAGTTCGTTATAGCCTACCTTCGCAGCGACGGCAACACCTGGGATATCGGTGGAACCAAAGACCAGAACTTTGTCATCAAGACCATCGATGAGATGGCCAGCCGTTTTGATATCGATAGAGAACGGGTCTATTGGTCCGGATTCTCCATGGGTTCCATGCTGATTCACCATTGCCTCCCCTCCATGCAGGACAAGATTGCTGCCTTTGCGCCCACCAGCGGCATCCAGTTTTCGGAGTCGCCCTGGAACAACTGCAAGAAGCCTGTGAACCTGCTGGAATGTATTGCATACGGCGACGATGTCTTTGGTTATGAGCAATATGGCATTCATGCTTACATTGAGAATTATGCCAAACACGACAATCATCCGAACTACAGCAAGACGACGAACTACAGGCCCATCAGCAGCAGCTGGTACAACGGCGATCTGGAGAAATGGACGGGTGGTGCCAACGGCGGCGAGGTGTGGCTCTACTCCTACAACAACGGCGGCCACTGGCCCATGGACTTGAACCGGCATCTCATCTGGAATTTCTGTAAGCGTTTTTACCTGAATATGCCTCTGGCCAGAATCACAGAGCCGAAGGGCGAGACCACCAACCTATGCTTTGCGCCGCAGGGCGAAGCATCCTTCCCCGACATCACCCTCCGTGCCGCCGTCAAAGTGCCCAATGCCAGAGTGGCCAAGGTGGATTTCTATGACGGAAAGAAGCTGCTGGAATCCAAGACGAGTTCTCCCTACGTGACAACCGTCACCGCTCCGGGCACGGGCAAACACAACTTTCGAGTGGAAGTCACCAACGACAAGGACCAGACGGCCTCCGGCACGTGTCTGGTGAATAATCTGACTACCCAGCGTTCCTATAGCCTGAGCCTGCACTTTAATACAGAGGGCATTGTGCCACAGGACTGGTATGTCTGCGACGGCTCGGCGAAACGTGTGGGTGGCGGCAGCTCCTACACCGACGGTTGCCGCATTCTGCGCTTCACACATGCCTCCAAAGCCTTTGAGTACGGTCTCCTTGTCCAAAACAACACGAGCAGGGCGAAAGCGGCATGGGCGAAATTCGGCGTCAAGACAGCACGTTCCACGCTTACCTTGCACGCCGGACACTATTCTCTCAGGTACAAAGTCTGCAACTGGAACCAGCCGGATTTCTCGCCCGTGATGGTTTCCATTCAGAATACTGCTGGAGAGGAAGTGGCCTCGGAGACGTTCACACCCACGGTTAACATAGGAGGCAATGTGGCCAACAAGTTCTCCAATTTCAGTTTGCGTGCCTTTGAGTTTGACATCGCAGAGACTGGTGACTATGTGATTGTCTTCTACCCCGATGCTGCACGCAATTCCGACTTCGTGCTGGGACAAGTCAGTCTGGTGGCATCTGAGTTTGTGGCCACGGGAATAAGGGACCTGACGAATGACGAATGGAGAATGACGAATGAATCTTCAAATAGTCAATCGTTGAAGAGTCAATGTTATGACTTTGGTGGTCAAAAACAATCACGTAGAACCCTGAAACGTGGGCTCTACGTGATAGGAGGACGTAAAGTGATTGTCCGTTAACGGATTACGCTTTCTGTGTTGCTGCGAGATCCTCGAGGATTTTCCAAACGTTCATGAGGCCGCGGGGCACGTGGAAACAGCCTTTCCACTTGCCGCCCTTGAGGGGCAGAAGGACTTCGCCCTGACGGTTGAGGTAGCCGTACCATTCGGGGAAGTCGGCATCGCGGAAGTGGTTCCATGTGTAGTCGTGCACGCGCTGGAACCAGTTGAGGCAGCGCTCGTCGCCGGTGAGTTGGTAGCCCTTGATAAGTGAGATGAGGGTCTCCAGGTGCACCCACCATAGCTTCTGGTCCCACTCCAGTTCGTGGCGCGGGTGGCCCAGGCGGTCCATGAAGTAGAAGATGCCTTCGAACTCCTTGTCCCAGCCGTATTCAACTTCTTGCAGACAGATTTCCACCGCTTGACGGATGAGCTCCGGACGGCCGAGGCGCTTGCCCAAGTCCATGACAAACCACATGGCCTCGATGGCGTGACCGGGGTTGAGTTTACGACCGTCAAAGCAATCGACGAGGTTGCCGTCCTTGCCTAAGGCTTCCACGATGAGGCCGAGCTCGGGGCGGTAGAAGACATCCAAGACTTCGTGCAGGCAGTCGTCGATGGCCTTCTGCAGGAAAGCAGGCTCCAGCAGCGGCTCTATTTCAAGGGCGACGTTACAGAGAATCATAGGCAAGTCAAAGGTCTTCAAGGCGCGGGCACCGGGGGCTGCTTTAGACCAGCGGCCCTTGGGGTTATCGGTCTTGGAGAGGACGATGTCAAAGGTGCGCTTGGCGATGGAGGCGTATTCTGCTGAGAGCTCAGCGGCAGGGCAACCGCCGCATGTCAACGAGGGATTGCTCTTGGCTGCGGTGGCCAGGGCGATGGAGAGCTGGCCAAAGGCGATGACGGCGAAGGTGTAGGAGAAAATGTTGTAGGGCTCCACGAGGGGATGTCCTTCGCGGTCGAGGGCGAAGTACCAGTTGAGGTTGCCGTCATGACCAAATTTGCGTAGGAACTCGGCACCCTGGATGGAGGCATCAAGCCACTCTTGACGGGGCTCCACGGTGTTGTAGAGTTTCGCAAACATCCACACTTCACGGCCTTGCAGCCAGATGAATTTGTCGGTGTCATAAACCGAGCCGTCCCGATCGAGACAGGTGAAGTAACCGCCAAACTCGGTGTCCTGGCTCTTGTTGAGCCAGAATGGAATCACGCGGTCGAGGAGTTCAGAGCGATAGAGGGAGGCGAGGGATTTGAAATCGGGGGTCATAATGTTTGTTTTTTTTGAGAGAAGGGGAACGCGCAAATATGCGCGTCACCCGACCAGAGGATTGATAAGAGGGTTATTGGGGGGAGTCTTGCGAGGGGATTTGAGGGGGATTGTGATAGACCTTTAGGGTAGGGGAATAGAGGGAAAGTGATGGAACTTTAGGGTGGAGGTGATTGAGGGGCTGTTTTCAGAGGGTGCACTCTGAGGGGCTGTTTTCAGAGGGTGCTCTCGGGGGAAAAACGAGGGCATCAATGATGGGTGATTATTCTTTGGGGAGGGTCTTCCATGTGAGGCCGGGCTGTTCCTTATCCTGCGGGAAGAAGATGCTGATGATGAGTGCCACGATGACACTGACAAGCATCGATACGAAGCCGAAGAGGAGGAAGTTGGCCTGCGTGTAGAAGTTCATGTAGAAGACGGTGGCGGTGCCGCAGAGGAAACCGATGAGAGCCGCTGTGGAACCGATACGTGGGAAGAAAATACCCATGAGGAACAGGCCGCCGATGGCTCCGCTGAGGAGTCCAAGAATCGTGTTGAAGTAATCCAAAAGTGATTGAATGTCAACCGTTGCCATGAGCCAGGCAATTGCCATCCCGATGAGCCCGGCGCAGATGCCGGCAATGCGGGCAGTGCGGACGTCACCACCTGTTCCAGACGACACGGACTCGGTGGCTTTCTTCTTCATTTTGCTCCACAAATCGACCGTGAAGGCGGTGGAAATGCTGTTGATATTGGAGGCGATGGTGCTCATGGTGGCGGCAAAGACGGCTGCGATGAGGAGTCCTGCGAGACCTGCCGGCAACTGGCTCATCATGAAGAAGGGGAAAATGGCGTCGCCCTTGGCCATGGTGATGTCCAGTTCTGCGGGATGCGTCTTGAAGAAGGTGTAGAGGCCTGTGCCGATGGTGAAGAAGGCGATCGTGACGATGACGGACATGAGACCGTTGGTCAGGATGCCGCGCGCTGCGCTCTTCTCGTCGGAGGTGGTCAGGTAACGCTGGATGACGGTCTGGTCGCTGGTGTAGCTGATGAGGTTGTTGGCAAGACCGCCAAGGATGACCACCCACCACGTGGCGTTGACAAAGTCAAAAGGATTCTCGGAGTTGAAGAGGAAGAGGCGGAACTTGTCATGGTCGGTGGCAATCTGCCAGAAGTCGCTGGCTCCGTTCTCACCTGTATTGATAATAAGGTACACGGCCGCGAGGACAGCACCGCCAACGAGGATGATGCCCTGAATCACGTCGCCCCAGACAACTGCTTCCACGCCACCCATGGTGCAATAGAGGATAGTGATGAGTGCCATGAGGGCGATGCAGACGTAGATGTCGATACCTGTTACCGCCGTCATTGCCAAGGAGGGCAGGAACAGGACGAGGGCTGTTCGTGCTACCATAAAGACGATAAACAAGATGCTGGCCATCAAACGTGTGGCGCTGTTGAAGCGCCGTTCCAGATATTCATAGGCAGTGGTGACGTTCAGGCGCCGGAAGAAAGGCAGGTAATACCTGATGACAGGAAACGAGACCAGCAGGATGCAGATCTGCATGGGATAATAGGTCCAGTCGGTGGCATAGGCTTTGGCAGGGATGCTCATATAGGTAATGGCACTGAGCATAGTAGCGAAAATGCTGATGCCGGCCGCCCACCACGGGATGCGTCCGCCACCCTTGAAGAAGTCATCAGAGGAGTTAGAGGCTCGCTTCATGAAGTAGTAGCCAAGATACACCATACCAAGGAGATACAGGATGAGGACAGTCCAGTTCAGCCAGCCGAAATGAGCAGTGTATTTGATATCTACACGGGTGACATCGGAGGAGCGGATGCCGGGCTTCTCTTCGCCATCAATGACAAGGGCCGAGAGGGACCCCGACGCAGACGTGAGGGGCACAATGGCTGCTCCGGCACGGGCCAGGAGAGGTGAATCAAAGACTTCTGCCCAGGAGTCCGTGACGGTGTGATAGACCAGAAGAGAACGGCGGAACTGGTACCACTCAGGTGCCTGGGTCATATAGTAATACATTTCCTCACGTAGGTTGGCCAGGCGCTCTGCTGTCTGTGTGGTGTCGGAGAGGAGTGCACCACGCTGGAGGGCTCCTTCAAAGATGTGTTTGTTCACTCCGCCGAAGCATAGGATGTGAGCAGCACCAGAGGGCATGGCGGAGGCCCCGACGAGTGCAGACTCTGTCAGTGAGGTGGCAAACCAGTCGCCTTTGCGAGGGTCATAATAGACACCGTTAGTGACTGTCTTCTGATAGCGAGGGTCGTAACCGCCAAGCAAGTAGAAGTTGCTGCCGATGGCACCTTTCTGCACAGCGGCGGCAGGCTGTACGCGAGCGGGGCCTGGCATTTCGGGCAGTTCCTCCCAAGCCGCACCAAGGGGCCATTTGAGTCGATACGCCTTGTGGTTGGGCGTGCCATGATGCAGACCGCCAGCCACATAGATATAGCCGTCGCCGTAGGCTGCAGCAAAGTTGTCAAGGGCTGTGGGCATCAAGGGGAGGTCCTGGCTCTGCAGGGCACCGTTGGCATCGAGGGTCAGCAAGACAGCAAAGTCCTCGCTCTTCTTGCCATCTGAGGTGCCACCGAGGCAGACAACACCGTCGGGGGTGGTGACGCTGGCACCATAGGCGAGGCCGCAAGGCAGGGAACCCACACGCTGCCACTGTGTAGAGACGGAGCCTGTACCTGTGCTAAGGGCGGGGGCAGAACCGGAAGGGGTGGAGACGATGCCGTCGGGAGTGGAAACCTTGTCTAATGGTATGGCATAGACATCGGTGTAAAAAAACTTCTGACCGCCATCTGCTGCCGGTGCTTCTGGGAAATTGCAACCACCAGCCACGATGACACGACCACTGGAGGTTCCTGCAAAGGCGCCGCTGACACCCTGTCCACCATGAGTGGAAAGGGTAGGGGCGGCGGTAAATGTGGCCGAGTTAAAACGGTGGGTTCGAATGGAATCGTCAGCTGACAGCCAAAGCGGAAACAGCACTGCCAGCAACAACAAGGCGAAACGATTCTTCATATACAGAAAAGTGTTTTTATTATTCTCACACGAATGACCACGATTGTGGACACGTTAACACGGCTACGCCGTTAACACGTTGACACGTTAACTCGTCCGCTCGACCTTTGGTCGCTTCGACACTTCGAAGAACTTTCAATTTTCAATTGCCCTCATAATTAATAGAACACAACTAAAGTGAATGATCATCCAAAGTATTCAATTCATGGACATTCGTGCGAAAAGACAGTGACAACTCTTTGGGTTATTACTTGTTGCAATGGTTGAAGAAGTCGATGGCTTCGAGTTCGGCTTTCAGTCGAGCTTCTTCCTCGGGGGTGATGTTCTGGAAAGGCGTGCGGTTGGGGCCGAGGTCGAGCCCTATGAGCTTCATGATCCGTTTGCCTCCCACGATGTTACCGCGGAAGTGGCAGATGACATCGATGACATCCTGTGCATAGTTCTGCAGGGCACGAGCACTCTCGAGGTCACCTCTCTGCCATGCATCAATGATGCCGGTGAGGCAACGGCCGTTGTAGTTGGTGGTGCCTCCTATGCCGCCCTGAGCGCCGCCCATGGCCAGACAGGGCAGAATGGTCTCGTCCTGACCGTGAAGCATATCGAACTTACCGTCCTTGTAACGGCGGCAGCGGTTGTACTCATAGAGGCTCTCGAAGGTGTACTTGATGCCGGCGAAGTTGGGGATGCGCCCGTCCACAGCTTGCAGGAAGTCGTACATGGATAGAAAAGCGCCGTTGAAGGCAGGAATGTGATAAAAGTAGAAAGGCAGCTGGGGCGCTCCGCAGGCGATTTCCTCGCAGTATTTCACCAGCTCCTCGATGCGTCCCACCTTGGGGAAGGGAGGAGCCATGGCACCGATGCCAAAGGCTCCGATGGCCTGAGCGTGTTCGGCGAGGTTGCGACTGCTGCGGACGCAGGTACTGCCCACGTGGACAATCACCTTGAAGTCCTCAAAGCTTTGTGTGGCTTGCATCCATGCTTCGGCAATCTGTTTGCGCTCGTCTTCGGTAAGCATATAGCCTTCGCCGCTTGAGCCGTTGATAAACACGCCTTTAAGGCCATTTCGCTGAAGCAATGCTGCATATTCGGGAATAACACTGAGATTGATGCTGCCATCGGCATGCATCGGGGTGAAGGGGGCGTCGATGAGACCTTTAATTTTTTCCATGATGTTCCAGTTAGTAGTTATTGGGTAATTGTTGAATTGTTAGGGTTGGTTCCAGAACACACCTTAAATCTTTAAGAAGACTCTATGGCGATAGAGCACATAGAGGAACAGCCAACACACGGCAATGTATGCCGCCTGTGTCCAGAAAGGCTGCATGGCCTCAGGGAGAAGGTTGATGATTCCACCTGTAAGTCTGTTGGCCGTGAACGAGAAGTTGATGAATTTCTGTCCCAGATAGATGGTGATACTGTTGAGGCCGATGACCGTAAAGAAGAGAGTCCATCTGCGCCATTTCAGCACATCTATCAGGTAATAGAAGAGTGCAAACAAGAGAAGTGAATAGCTTCCCACCACCAGAACAAAGCTGCTGGTCCACAGCTTTTTGTTGATGGGGAAGTCCAGACTCCATAACAGTCCTAATACGAGTAATGCAATACCGGCCCCAACCATGCCCAACACTTTCTTGTTTGGACTGATGGCGGAAGGTTTACAGCGAACCCACTCTCCTGTGAACATTCCCAGCAGGGCAGTTACCACAGCTGGTAGTGTGCTGAGAATGCCCTCTGGGTCAATATTACCGTAGTAGATACGCCCAGGAAGTAGGATGCGGTCGATGTATCCTACAAGGGAGCCCTGTGCACTAAAGACGTCAGCGCCACCGGCATCGGGAGCCGGGATAAACCGCACGACCACCCAGTAACCCACCAGCAGTGCGGTGGCGATTCCCGCTCTCACACGCCAACCCGTGTGCAGGAAGAGCAGGGCTGCCAGCATCCAAGCCAAGCCAATACGCCCGAGGACACTGGCATAACGTGCTCCGGAAAAATCCCAATGTTCAAGAAGACCGTTGTAGAGGACTCCTAACAGAACCAGGATGAATCCTCGATAGAGAACTTTTCGGTGAATCTGCCACTCCGTGCGCCCTTTCTCTCGTTGCTTCTGCAACGAGAAAGGGAATGAGATACCTGCAATGAACAGAAACAACGGGAAGATGGTATCGTGGTGGCGCAGGCCATGCCAGTCTGCGTGTTCCATCTGCTCTGCCAACCAATCTGTGCAACCGCATGGAAACCACTGGGCGAGGCTTGCCAGCAGGGTGGCTCCACCCATGATGAAAAACATGTCAAAGCCTCGGAGGGCATCCAATGACTGTAATCGTTCTGACCGTTGTTCCATAGTCTGAAGCTACCTTTATGAGTTCATGGAGATGAGGAACTCTTCGTTGGTCTTGGTGTCTTCGAGACGCTTCTTGAGTTCTGTCATGGCCTCTATGGGTGTCATGTCAGAGAGGTATTTACGGAGGATCCACATGCGGTCGAGCGTCATCTTATCATGCAGCAGATCATCCCTGCGTGTGGAACTGGCGATGATGTTCACGGCCGGGAAGATGCGTTTGTTGGACAACATACGATCCAGCTGTAATTCCATATTACCTGTTCCCTTGAATTCTTCGAAGATGACTTCGTCCATCTTGCTGCCTGTGTCAATGAGTGCGGTGGCAATGATGGTCAACGAGCCGCCGCCTTCGATGTTACGTGCTGCACCGAAGAAGCGTTTGGGCTTGTGGAGAGCTTGTGCGTCAACACCGCCGGTGAGAATCTTTCCGCTGGCTGGTGCCACCGTATTATACGCACGGGCCAGGCGTGTGATGCTGTCAAGGAAAATGACTACATCGTGACCGCATTCTACCATTCGTTTGGCTTTTTCCAGCACGATGCCGGCGATCTTTACGTGGCGCTCTGCAGGTTCATCAAAAGTGGAAGCAATGACCTCTGCGTTGACCGTGCGAGCCATATCTGTCACTTCTTCCGGGCGCTCGTCTATGAGGAGCATCATGAGATAGGCCTCGGGGTGGTTGGCGGCGATGGCGTTGGCAATGTCTTTGAGCAAGATGGTCTTACCCGTCTTGGGCTGTGCCACAATGAGTGCTCTCTGTCCCTTGCCGATGGGTGCAAAAAGATCCACAACACGTACGCTGAGGTTGTCATTATAACCGCGGCACAGACGGAATTTCTCATCGGGGAAGAGTGGGGTGAGGTGCTCAAAGGCCTGACGGTCACGGATGCGTACTGGGTCCACGCCGTTGACGCTGGTGATACTTTGTAGCAGATAGTATTTCTCATCTTCTCTCGGAGGGCGAATGAAACCTTCGATGACATCGCCTGTCTTCAGTCCAATTTGTTTGATCTGAGGCTGGCTTACATACACATCGTCCGGGCTGGAAAGGTAGTTGTAGTCGCTGGAGCGAAGGAAGCCGAAGCCATCAGGTGTTACTTCTAGCACTCCTTCCGTCTTGACGATACCTCCGAAATCAAAAGGCGTTGCTGTCTCAGTCACTTCTACCACCTGTCTTACTGGTGGCGTTGTGCCCGCGTATTGGCCATTGATGGTGGTGACAGTCTGCAGGTAGGGGGGTACATCGTCCTGCTGCGGGTAATCTTGTACATCCTCAGAAAGCGGGTCTGTGTAGATGGTAGGCAATTCCGGGATACCCTGTATAATGACAAAGTCGGGTTCATCGGGATTGTTGAAAAAGGCTTCCATCTGTTCTGGGGTAGGGGCGCTTGCAGGTGGCTCTGAGGTGTCCGTTGCCTTTGTGTCAGAAGCATCTTCGTCACTTGGTATTTCTTCTGCCGTTGTGACCTCGGCCGCAGGAGAGCCCGTTTCAGCCTGATACTCCTCGGTGACAGCGGTGGTTTCTGTCTTTGCCACGTCACTTTCCTCATCCTCATAGGCGAAAGGTAGCTGGTTCTGCAGTTCTTTTGTTTGATGCTCTTCGGCCAGCGCCGCTTTCTCGGCCTTGGACTTGCGGCCTCTCTTTTTGGGTGTTGTGTCAGCCGAAGCCTTCTTGGCAGTCTTGGCTTTGGCGCTTGCTGTTTTGCTGTCAGGCTTAGCCTGTGTTTCTGCTGCCGCTCCAGTCTCTGCTGCCTCCACAGGAGAAAGTCCTGATTGTTCAGACGGTGAGGTCGCAGACATATCCTCTGTCGCCGTGTTGTCTGCAGCAGCTGCTGCGGCCTTGGCAGCCGCTTCCATGGCGGCTTTTTCAGCCTTGGACTTGCGGCCTCGCTTCTTGGGCTTTTCAGCAGGAGTCGGATTAGTGCTGTCTTGTGCACTTTCTGCATCGAGAACGCTATAAATGAGATCGAGCTTGTCTGAATTGTTCTTGACGGGAATGTTGAAACCTGCTGCTATAGCGTGAAGCTGTTCAATGGTCAGGCTTTCAAGTTCTGCTTTTGTGTGCATAATCTAATACATCAAAATAAAGGGATAAAGGTATCTGTCACGATAACCTTCGAAGTGAATATATCTACCGAAATAAAGGAATTTGGGTGGAAATACAATCGGTTTTACTCACGAATGGAGCCAAACTTTCTAAAATTCGTGTGCAAAAGTAGTGTTTTCTGTAGAAACGTACAAATAATTCTACCAAATTCTTTACTTTTGCATCCAAATTTATGCGTATGGCAGCTGTAAATCCTTATTTTCAAGTTGACGGACTGAGCTTTTCCGTGGGCGACAAAGAGTTGTTTCATGATATCAGTTTCGGTATTGCCGAGGGACAGCATGTGGGGCTGATAGCCCGCAACGGCACAGGAAAGACCACCCTGTTGAATATTCTTGCAGGACGCGAACAGCCAGAAACAGGCGCTGTGATTTTCCGTCGTGACCTGCGTGTGGGCTATCTGGAACAAACACCTCACTATCCTGCTCAGATGAGTGTGATGGAGGCTTGCCTGTGGCAGTGCCGTGAGGAGCCGCGCCGCATTCAGGAGTATCTGACCAAATTGGATATCCGTGACCACGGGCAATGTATCGGCGAGCTTTCGGGCGGCCAGTTGAAACGTGTGGCGATGGCCAACGTCCTCTGTCAGGAACCAGATTTGCTGATTCTGGACGAACCCACGAACCATCTGGACCTTGCCATGATTGAATGGTTGGAGAATTACCTGTCACGCTCTTGTCTGACACTGCTCATGGTCACGCATGACCGCTATTTCCTGGACCGTGTGTGCACGCAAATTCTGGAATTGGACAACCAGACATTATACACCTATCGCGGCAACTATGCCTATTATTTGGAGAAACGACAGGAACGGGTCGATGCCACCAACGCCGAAATCGCGCGCGCGAATAATTTATATAGGTATGAGTTGGAATGGATGCGCCGGATGCCACAGGCGCGTGGTCACAAGGCACGGTCTCGCGAGGACGCGTTCTACGAGTTGGAGGCCAAGGCCAAGCAACGTATCGAAGAACAAACGGTGACGCTTCAGCTGAACAGCACTTATATCGGCTCTAAGATTTTTGAGGCAGAGTATGTCTCAAAGACCTTTCATGCTGATCCTAATAACCCAGACTCTACAGAGAAGGTGATTCTCAGGGACTTCTATTACAATTTCTCACGCTATGAAAAGATGGGCATTGTAGGTGCCAACGGCACGGGCAAGAGCACTTTCGTCAAGTTGCTTCTGGGGCTTGTGAAGCCCGATAGCGGCTGTTTTGTCATCGGAGAGACCGTGCGCTTTGGCTACTACTCTCAGGAGGGTATGCAGTTTGATCAGCAAATGAAAGTGATTGATGCCGTTCGGCGTGTGGCAGAGTACGTGGATCTGGGGGGAGGGCGTCACTTGACGGCCATGCAGTTTTTGCAGCATTTCCTCTTCACGCCCTTGCAGCAGCAAAACTATATCTACAAACTTTCTGGTGGTGAGCGCCGACGGCTTTATCTCTGCACGGTGCTCATGCAGAATCCCAACTTCCTGATATTGGACGAGCCCACAAATGACCTTGATATAGAGACGCTTAATATTCTTGAAGATTATCTCCGTAACTTCAAAGGTTGCGTCATTGTGGTGAGTCATGACCGCTACTTCATGGACAAAGTGGTGGATCACCTGCTTGTGTTCAACGGTAACGGAGACATCAAGGATTTCCCCGGCAACTATTCGCAGTACAGGGAAAGTCTCACTGCCAGCTCTCCCAAGAACAAGGAGGGTGATTCTAATCGAAAGGAGAAAAAGAGAACGGAACGTGAACCTTCTAAGGCGACAAAGCCAACAGAGCGCTGCTTCGAGCCCGAAGGAGCGCTGCTTGGAGCAAAAAGCAACGTTCCTTCGGGCTCGAAGCAGCGCTCTCTCAATCCGCCAACTACGCGGCGAGGCGATGGTAGAGAAGAACCTCGGCGCCTCACTTTCAAGGAACGCCGCGAGTTGGAGTCACTTGAAGCAGAGATAGCAGCATTGGAAACCGAGAAGTCTGCACTGGAGACCGCTCTGTGCAGCGGCACACTCTCTGTGGCCGATCTTACTGAGAAGAGTAAGCGATTGCCTCAGCTGGCAGAGGAACTGGAAGCCAAAGAAATGCGTTGGCTGGAACTCTCGGAGATAGAATCAAAATAAATCCTAAAAAGGTGACAGGCGTCAAGCTCCCTCACCATACATCTTTTCCTTCAGCTCGCGAATGCGGTCATCGCTGATGTAGTCATCATACTCCATGAGCTTGTCGATGGTGCCGTTCGGGGTCAGTTCAATGATTCGGTTGGCAACGGTCTGAATGAACTCATGGTCATGGCTGGAAAAAATGATGTTGCCCTTGAACAACTTCAGGTTGTTGTTGAAGGCTTGAATGCTCTCCAGATCCAAGTGGTTTGTCGGTGTGTCCAGAATCAGGCAGTTGGCGTTTTTCAGCTGCATACGTGCAATCATGCAACGCATGCGCTCGCCACCGCTGAGCACGTTGACCTTTTTCAGTACCTCCTCGCCAGAGAATAGCATGCGGCCCAGATATCCTTTCATGAAGACTTCGTTACCATCGCCATATTGCATTAACCAGTCAACCAGGTTCTTGTCGCTTTGGAAGAAGGCCGTGTTGTCTAAGGGCAAGTAGGCCGTGGTGATGGTCAGCCCCCACTTATAGGTCCCGGCCTGAGCTTCGCGATTGCCGTTAATGATCTCGAAGAGGGCAGTCATGGCACGTGGGTCATGGCTGAGGAAGACGGTCTTCTGGCCCTTCTCGATGTTAAAACTGACGTTGTCGAAGAGTACCGTTCCGTCTTCAGCCACAGCCTTCAGACCCTCGACTTCGAGAATCTGGTTGCCGGGTTCGCGATCCATGGTGAAGATGATACCCGGGTACTTGCGTGTGGACGGCTGGATCTCGTCCACATTGAGCTTTTCAAGCATTTTCTTTCGGGAAGTGGTTTGTTTGGACTTGGCCACATTAGCGGAGAAACGGCGGATAAACTCTTCCAGTTCCTTGCGCTTCTCCTCGGCCTTGGCTTTCTGGTTCTGTGCCTGACGCAGAGCCAGTTGTGAGCTTTCGTACCAGAATGAATAGTTGCCGGCGAAGAGTGTCACCTTGCCGAAGTCTATGTCAACCGTGTGCGTGCAGACGGCATCGAGGAAGTGGCGGTCGTGAGAAACAACTAACACAGTGTGTTCAAATTCCGAGAGATACTGCTCCAGCCACTGCACGGTGTCCAGGTCGAGGTCGTTGGTGGGCTCGTCAAGCAGCAGGTTGTCGGGTTCGCCAAAAAGTGCCTTGGCCAGCATCACGCGTACCTTTTCCTTTCCCGAAAGGTCGCGCATCAACATTCCGTGCTTCTTCTCCTTGATGCCCAATCCGCTGAGCAGGGCGCCTGCATCGCTCTCAGCCGTATAGCCGCCCATCTCGGCGTATTTCTCTTCCAGCTCTGCTACACGGATGCCGTCTGCGTCGGAGAAGTCTTCCTTCATATACAACGCATCGCGCTCATGCATGATGTCCCAGAGCACGGTGTGACCCATGAGCACAGTGTCCAGCACCGTCTGGTCGTCATACTGGAAGTGATCCTGCGAGAGCACGCTCAGGCGTTCACCCGGTCCCATTTCTATGGTTCCTTTGTTGGGTTCCAATTCACCGCTGATGGCTTTCAACAGCGTGGATTTGCCTGCACCGTTGGCTCCTATGACACCATAGATGTTGCCGTTGGTGAACTTCATATTGACATCCTTGTACAGGACACGTTTGCCAAATTGGATGGCGAGGTTGGAGACTGTGATCATTTACTATTTAACAATTTATTGTTTACGACTATTTCACTTTTACTTCGCTGCCTTTTGATTCCCGAGCAAGCTCACCTATGCTTAGCCGTTCACGACTCGGCTCTTCAAGAGTGCTTGATGATACTTGCTGCTTCAAAAATTCAATTGTAATATTCTGATATTCTGTTTTTATCTCATTTGCGGCTGCAAAGGTACAACAAAAGAATGAGATTACCATTACTTTCGTCTGTTTTTCTTCTGTGTGTCCTGTTTCTCCTTGTTTTTTGTCACTCTGTGAGACAAATAATGATGAGTCCGAGCACAATAAATGAGCATGTCTGACGTTATCAATAATAATGAACAAGATGGTTTCATCTCTTGGTGTGATGTGTCTTATCCTGTTGTGCAGTTTGCAGGGTAAGGCTGTTTCATGCACACTGACCAATGTGCAGGTCCTCCCTGATGATACCCTTGCAACATTTTCTGATACAGCGCCTCGTGACACTTGCTCGCTGCAAGGACGCGTGACAGACGAGGAAGGCAAGGCGCTGCCGTTCGTCTCGGTGAAGGTAGAAGGACAACTGGCCGGTACCATGACGAATCTGGATGGCCGCTACACCCTCAGTTTCCAGAGCGCAGATACCGTGCGCATCACCTATCGGCTGATGGGTTATGAGCCAAAGACCAAGTCCTTGACACGCCCACGGGGTCGGCTGACTTGGAGCGTTCAGCTGCGTGAGAGCGGCACACAGATGGGTGAACTGACGGTGAAAGAGGTGCGGCGGCAATTAGGTACCACACAGGAACTGAATACCAGCGACCTGCGTCGCCTGCCGTCCACCAGCGGCAACGCCGTGGAGGAGCTGGTGGCCACACAAGCCGGCGTTTCCACCCACAATGAGTTATCTAGCCAGTACAACGTACGTGGCGGTTCTTTCGACGAGAACTGCGTGTATGTCAACGGAATGGAGGTCTATAGACCCTTGCTCATCAGCAGCGGGCAGCAGGAGGGACTTTCCGTGATTAACTCTGATATGGTGGAACGCATCCAGTTCTCGGCTGGCGGTTTCGACGCCAAGTACGGCGATCGCATGTCCAGCGTGCTGGACATCACCTATCGCAAGCCACAGCGACACGAGGGTTCGGCACAGGCCAGCCTCTTAGGTGCCAGCGTCTATGACGGATTGAAGTTGGGACAGGTGTCGCTCTCACAGGGCTTGCGTTACAAAACCAACGCCTACCTGTTGGGCTCCTTGGAGACCACCGGAGAGTACAATCCATCGTTCCTCGATTATCAGGCCTATCTGTCTTGGCAGCCATCGCGCCTGTGGTCATTGGATGCCATCGGGTACATCTCCATGAACAAGTATGACTTCAAACCCAAAGACCGCGAGACCAAGTTTGGTACGATGGAGGACGTGAAAGGTTTCCGCGTCTATTTTGATGGCGAGGAACGTGACCTCTTCCGCACCATGTATGGTGCCCTCTCACTCTCACGCCAGGTGGGGACAAAGGGACAGCTGACGCTGGCCGCTTCGGCATTCTCCACCAAGGAGCGCGAGACTTATGACATTCAAGGGCAATATTGGTTAGATGACACCAACAGTTCCACGCAACTTGCCGTGGGTACCTATATGGAGCACGCCCGCAACCTGCTCACTTCAGAGACTCAGAGCCTGCGGGTGCAATACGAATGGAAGCCAGCAGAACACGATATACTTTATGGCATCCAATGGAAACACGAACACATCCGCGAGAACACCCGCGAATGGGAATTCCGTGACTCCGCAGGCTATTCGATGCCTCATACGGGTGACCGCTTAGAACTCATCTATAACCTGAAGAGTGTGCAGAATATCTCATCTAAACGATTTGAAGTGTTTTTGCAAGATACTTGGCGCAAAGAGTTGAAATTTGGAATATTATCATTTAACTATGGTGCGCGTTTGAGCCACTGGTCTTGGAACAAGGAGACTTTGTTCTCGCCCCGAGCCAGCATTGGTTTTATTCCTGCTGCAAATGAGAACTGGACCCTGCGCCTGGCCACGGGAATGTATTATCAGGCTCCGTTCTATAAGGAACTGCGAGACACCGTGACTGTCGATGGAGCCACCGTGGTGCAGCTGAACCGTGATATCCGTAGTCAGCGCTCGTTCCAGATAGTGGCCGGTGCAGAGTACAAATTCCGTGTAGGCAACAGGCCTTTCAAGTTCACCACCGAAGCCTACTACAAAGCACAGAGTCGCCTGAATCCTTACAATGTAGATAATGTGAAGATTGTCTATTATGGCCGCAACGAGGGTTCCGGTTATGTGGCCGGTGTGGACTTCAAGGTTTATGGCGAGTTCGTGCCCGGAACGGATTCGTGGGTCTCGTTCTCGCTGATGAAGGCACAGATGAAGCTCCATGGGCGCAGCATTCCACAGCCCACGGATCAGCGTTGGAACCTCAATATGTTCTTCTCGGACTACTTCCCGAACACGGACAAATGGAAAATGACCCTGAAGATGGCTTATGCCGACGGGCTTCCCTTCGGTCCTCCGCACTCGGGACTGGAGAAAAATGTCTTCCGTGCACCAGCCTATCGCCGCGTGGATCTGGGTATGAGTTACCGCCTCCTGAACAATGAAGATCACCATGTACGACGCGGTTTGGCGGGCAGTTTGCGAAATGCATGGCTCAGTCTGGAGTGCTTCAACCTATTGGGCATCAGTAATGTGGCTTCCTATTTGTGGATCACGGACATTCACAATTATCAATATGCCGTGCCCAATTACCTGACGGGTCGCCAGTTGAACGCCCGTGTGACCGTGGAATTCTGAGTCCTTCGGCGTTCCGTGATAGTGATGCCGTTCAATTATTGGATGATTGTGGAGGTATGACCCTGGAGTCCTGAATCCTACGGCGATTGCAATTATTTTGTCGTGAATGATCGGGATGGCCTCTCAGTGCTTTTCAGTAGCAAATAATACTCGACGGCTCCAAGGAGGAAGCACCCAGTGCCGAAATCCTCAAAGTCTGGATGGCGGTCGTATGTCACAGGCTGTGCCGAGGCTGGCTCCTTGCCTGTTCCTTGCACGTAGCCGAGAAAACCGTCGGGGTGAACGCAGTCAGTGACCATAGCGTTCCATGCACGGTCACAGACAGGGCGATAGCGGCGGGCGGAGAGCAATCCGTTGCGGATGCCCCAGCTCATGCCGCAGAGGAAGAGGGCTGAACCTGTTAGCTCTTTGCCGCCATAGTTGGTGGGGCATAGCAAGCTGGGATTCCACAGACCGTCGGAACGCTGGCAGCGCAGCAAAGCATGACTCATCTTACAGAAGTCCTTCTGTAGCAATCGGTAGTGCCGACGCATTTGCTTGTTCATAGGACGCGAACCAAGGTCTTCCATGGCTTTGACCATTGCCACATAGACCCATCCGCAACCACGGCTCCAGTAGCAATTGCTGCCGTCGGACTCGCGGTAGGGTGGTACGTAGTCTTTGTCCCGCCACCACAGACCTTCCTTCTGGTTGAAGAGTCCACCGGCAAGCGTGTCTCGTGTCCAAGTGTACATCTTCATGGCATGGTCTGCATAGCGGTTGTCACCCGTGATACGGTACATTTTAGTATAGACGGGCATCGCCATTTGAATGGCGTCCACCCATGTCCAGGCACCCACTTCCGTGGTCATTTGGTAGTCCAGGTTCTCACGGACACGCTCCATCATTTTCGGGTCTTCTGTCATCATATAGCGGTCGAGATAGGTCTGACCGCAACATTGGTTGTCGGCATCCAGCGTGTGCACGCCGCCACGAGGTGTCCATTTGTGGAACTGTCCCCAGCGGTCGGTGTAATCCAGATAGGCAGCTTGTGGGTCGATTCCATAGAGCGCCATCAGACCTTCTTGATACACGGCGCGCGTCCACAGATGGCTGGGACGCTCTTTTTTCACAAAGGTCGGCAGGGTGGGATCGGGGACACTGTTCATGAAGTAGCCATTCACCAGTCGAGCCGTGGTCAATACACTTTCAGCTGTTGCTTGGGCAGAGGAAGTAGAAAGATGAAAGTTGAAAAGTGAAAAGAAGAATAGTGAAAGGGTGAAAAGGGAAAGGTGCTTCATAGGACTTTTTTACTGTTTACGCGTGCAAAGTTATGAAAAAGTTTATACTCTACCCCTGAAACTCTAAACTTTTCTATATCTTTGCCCCGAAAAACGTTAGCTTTTATGAAATTCAAACTGTTTTTTCTTGCATTTCTGTGTTCTCTGGTGGGCAGAGCTGCCGAGTGCTGGCCAGACGGCACACCCATTAGCAATTGGTTTGCAGACACAAGCCGAATCGATATTTCAACCTTGGGGACGCGTTATGTCCTCACCGACTACGGCGTCACTCTTGACAGCACCCTCATCCAGACTGCAGCGATACAGGCGGTCATCGACCGCGCCTCGTCGGCAGGCGGCGGCGTGATTGTGGTGCCGCGCGGCACCTTCCTGAGTGGCGCGCTGTTCTTCAAGAAAGGAACCCATCTGCATGTGGAGGCGGGTGGCAAATTGAAAGGAATAGACGATATCCGTCACTACCCCCTTGTCAAAACTCGGATAGAAGGCCAGACGCTGAATTACTTCGCGGCGCTGGTGAATGCTGACAGCGTGGACCATTATACCATCAGCGGTTCAGGAACCATCGACGGAAACGGTCGCCGTTTCTGGGAAGAGTTTTGGATTCGGCGGCGTTTCAACCCGCAATGCACCAACTTAGAGGCATTGCGGCCCCGTTTGGTGTATATCTCCAACAGCAATGATGTGCAGGTGCAGGACGTGCACCTCGTTAACAGCGGTTTCTGGACCAACCACCTCTACCGTTGTCACCGCGTGAAATACATCGGCTGCACCATCTATGCCCCCCACGAACCTGCAGACTCCAAGGCACCCAGCAGTGATGCCTTGGACATCGATGTCTGCTCAGACGTGCTCGTACACGACTGCCACATCAGCGTCAACGATGACGCTGTAGTCATCAAAGGCGGTAAGGGCACATGGGCGGACCAGCAACCGGAGAATGGCCCCACAGAACGCGTCATTATTCAGCATTGTCACTATGGTTTCGTACATGGTTGTCTCACGCTGGGTAGCGAGAGCCTGCATGACAGCAATATCATCCTGCGTGATTGTCAGGTAGATGATGCCAGTCGGGTGTTGTGGCTGAAGATGCGGCCTGACACGCCGCAGCACTACGAGCAGCTACGTGTGGAGCGCATCACGGGCAGCTGTGGCAGTTTTCTCTTCGTGCGGCCATGGACACAGTTCTTTCAGCCTTCCGAACGAGCGGACATGCCTCTCTCAGAATGTAACGACATTACCATCAAGGATATACGGATGCAATGTCGCCGTTTCCTCGATATCGGTGCCTCGGACAAATACCGCCTTCGTCGCTTCTACTTCGAGGATATAGATGTAGAAGATGAGCGCGGAGTATTCGATACGCAGGCTATAGAAGATGCACAGGTGCGCGATGTGAATATCCGCAAACGGCAGGCTACTTCCACGGCCAAGGCTGGCACGCGATGGTGGTGGATGGGCTCGGCGGTAGATGAGGCAAATCTGCGATGGAGTCTGGAACAATATGCCGCCAAGGGAATTGGCACAGTGGAGATTACACCGATTTATGGGGTGAAGGGGAATGAGGAGAATAACGTGCCGTTCCTGTCGCAACGCTGGATGGACTTGCTGCGCTACTGCATCGAGGAGGGCAGCCGCCTGGGTGTGCAGGTGGACATGAGCTGCGGCACGGGCTGGCCCTTTGGTGGACCGGAAGTTCCACTGGATGAGGCGGCCTGCAAATTGGTGGTGGTGGATACGGTTGTCGGCAAAAAGGAGGTCGCTCGACTCCGGTTGGAGCCGCCAAAGGCAGAAAAGGCATTTGCAAAGCTGATCCTTCAACGTGATTACCCCACGTCCGATGCCAGGCGTCGCCGTGTAATTGCCCTCTTTGAGAGCCGCACACGCCAGCGCGTGAAGCGGGCGGCACCGGGAGGTGAAGGGTGGGTGATAGACCACTTCGACTCCACGGCAGTTGCACATTACTTGCAACGCATCGCTGCCGCCTTTGCTGAGACCAGCACTCCGTGGCCCGCGACATTCTTCAATGACAGCTACGAGGTCTATGGTGCCGATTGGACGCCCACTCTCCTTGCAGAATTCGCTCGTCGGCGCGGTTACCGCTTGGAAGACCGCCTACCCGCGTTCATCGACGGAGACGCTGATGTCATCAGCGATTACAGGGAAACATTAAGTGAGTTACTGCTCCAGAACTTCACGCTGCAGTGGACGCGGTGGGCACACTCTCATGGCGCCAAAGTGCGCAATCAAGCTCATGGCTCACCTGCCAACCTCATCGACGTCTATGCTGCCGTGGATATCCCTGAGATAGAGGGCTTCGGACTTACGGACTTCGACATCAAGGGCTTGCGCAAGGACGCAGGGATGACTCGCAGGAACGACGCTGACTTCTCGATGCTCAAATATGCCTCATCAGCCGCGCACATCACAGGCAAGCCGCTGACCAGCGCCGAGACCTTCACATGGCTCACAGAACACTTCCGCACCAGCCTCTCGCAGATGAAACCCGACCTGGACCTGATGTTCTGCGCAGGTGTCAATCGGATGCTGTTTCATGGCACCTGCTTCTCGCCTAAGGACGAGGTTTGGCCCGGATGGCAGTTCTACGCATCGGTGGATATGTCACCCACGAATTCTATTTGGCGTGATGCTCAGTACCTGATGCGTTACATCGAACGCTGCCAGCAATTCCTGCAGTGGGGACAGCCAGACAACGACTTCCTTGTCTATCTGCCCGTGCGCGATATGTGGCATCAGAACACACGGCAGCGGCTGATGCAGTTTGATATTCATTCCATGGCTAACAAGGCGGCGGACTTCATACGCGCGATCCTCTATATAGATTCATTGGGTTTCGACAGCGATTACATCAGCGAGCGCTATCTCCTCACGACGACTTTCGACGGCCAGAGCCTGCGAACAGCTGCTGGAACGCCTTACCGGGCCATCATCATCCCCGGTGACTGCCAATTATCGGCTTCACTCATTCAGCACTTGGATAATCTTGAAGCACAAGGAGCCAGCATCATTCGTCACCTATCTGCAAAAGCATTGAACCAAGCCGCACGCCCCGAGGCCATGAAAACAGAACTGGGTTTGAAACTCATCCGCCGTTGTTCCCCGTCGGTATCAACAAAAGGTTCATCCACCATCTATCATTACTTCATCACCAACCTGTCTCCCCGCGATGTGGATACCTTCGTTTCCCTCGCTGTTCCGTTCCAATCGGCAGCCTGGATGAATCCGATGTCAGGCACAGAGGCTCAGGCTGCTGAAGTCAGAGACAAGAAATTACGTGTTAGGCTTCGCTCTGGAGAATCTCGTTTGTTAGTGACAGATTCTCCACTCACCCCTTCGCGACCCAATGGGGCGCTTGATTCTTCAAGAATTCTCAATTCTCAATTCTCCGCTCAGTCTAACGGGGCACTTGACGTTTCAAAAACTTTTCAACTTACAGGCAGTGCCAAAGGAGATTCAGGTTGGCGTCTCTCGTTCATAGACAGCACCCCAGTTGTGCCCGAAACCTTCTTCCTTGACACCCTGCGAACCTGGGAAGGGCTGAATGCTCAAACAGCAGAACTGATGGGAACGGGTGTTTATGAGTGCACCTTCCAACTCAGCAACGCAGAACAAGCGCTTCAGGCTTGGCAGATTGACCTCGGCGATGTCAGGGAGAGCGCCCGTGTGAGCATCAATGGCGAGGACATCGGCTGTGCATGGGCTGTCCCCTTCGTGCTGGACGTGCCTCAGGGGGTGCTCCGAGATGGCGAAAATCACTTGCGAATCGAGGTTACCAACCTGCCTGCCAATCGCATTGCCGCCCTGGATAGGCAGAACGTGCCTTGGCGCAAGTTCGAGGACATCAATTTGGTGGATATCAACTACCGTCGCACCACTTACGCTAACTGGTCACTCATGCCCTCGGGACTGATAGGACCTGTCAGATTGATTCCAAGGTAATTACCTATCCTTTATACATTAACGTGAGTTCGGGTGGAAAAGTGCCAATTAATGATCTAAAATGACTTACGATATTTTTTAACAGCGGTGTCTATATTGCAATATTGCATATTGCATTCACTTTTTTGGCTTAGAGATGTTTGAGTAGGATAATATTAAGTATTATATTATATATATTATTAATTATTAATATGTTATACTATTATTATGTCTATTTCTTCTTTTCTGTGAATCGCTGTGAAGTGCATGCAATATGCAATATTGCAATATAGCTTAGGATGCCTTTTTAATATTTTACTGGAAATCAATCGCTTTATAGTATAAGGGGAGGGTGGGGAAGGAGCCTATTACCGATAGGAGCGCTCCCAACAACAGAAAGGAGCGCTCCCTACAGCAGAAAGCAGC
>JAEEGL012892621.1_pt1 | contig 26091 bp, 24 predicted proteins | sample 9134231 | NCBI WGS metagenome assembly JAEEGL01 (sample SAMN16246548, study PRJNA631951) | gut metagenome | biome: gut microbiome; feature: rumen; material: fiber-attached | host: Bos | place: Iran: Karaj | collected 2018-10
AAATTCGGTACCACGGATGCAGATGAGGACTGGGCTTGCGAGGCCATAAGGTATTATTTTAATATCGTGGGCAAATACGGAATGCAGGTTCAGGGCCTTTTGAAAAAGATAGCACCTCTGGGGGTTGAGAAGATACTGCCTCTCCACGGACCGGTTTTGACTGAGAATTTGGCATATCATATTGATCTTTACGACAAGTGGTCGGCTTACAAGCCGGAATCCAAGGGCGTTTTCGTGTTACACGCATCAATACACGGCAATACCGCAAAAGCCGCAGAAGAGCTGGCACAGATGATAAGGGATGCCGGAGAAGAGAGGGTTGTGGTAGCTGATCTTTGCAGGGAGGACCTTGCAGAATGCGTGGAGGATGCTTTCAGGCACGACCGCATGATCTTATGCTGTGCGACCTATGACGGCGGAGCCTTTGTACCCATGGAGGATTTCCTGCATCATCTTCAGATCAAGGGCTACAGAAACCGCACAGTTGGACTGGTGGAGAACGGATCCTGGGCTCCGCAGGCCGCAAAATCAATGCGAGCATATCTTGAGTCCATGAAAGATATCAATATTCTGGAGGAGACGGTATCCATTAAGTCTTCGATGAAAGAAAGCGATAAACCCGCTATGCAGGCGTTGGCGCAGGCAATATTTAATGCGGGACAATAATAGCAGTTGTGTTTTTAGGAAAGGAGACAAGCTATGAAAAATGGAAGGATGACGGCGACAGCAAAAAGATGCGCTTCATGGTTGATCGCATTTGCCATGGTATTCACTACGGTTGTCATACCGAGTGAGGTGGTAAAGGCGGATGGACCTGTAATCGCTGAGTTTTATGGTGGTGAGATCGATACCAATGATGCTTTGAAGCAAACTCTGAAGTACACCATAGACGGAAAAACTGTTCTGGTTCAGATGGGAACTAAATCAGGCAGTGATTTTTTGCCGGTAGTGTTCGGCAATCGTATGCATAACTCAAATTGCGAAATCGAATGCCAGAACATCACTGACTATTACTTGAAAGTAACGAATACGGATAATGTAAGTTACAGACTTCGTGTGGATAATCACGATGAGCAGGTTGGCGAAGATGGATTTTTCCAGTTCCATTCAACAACAGCATCTGTTGTTCCTGTCCAGTTGGAAAGCAATAGCGGCGGCAATCAACCCGGTCCGAATAACGTAGATCCCAACCTCACCATAAAGCTCGGAGAAGTTTATCTGTGCAAAGGCGGTAAGGTAGAGCAGGGCGTGGAGAAGGAAGGTATCGCTCTCGTAGTCGAGAATGATGCGATCCGCGGTGTGAGCTTAAACGGAGCAGATTATCCGAACGATATACTGGAAATAACCGGTTCAACGACATTTCAAGTTTGGGGTGTGAATACATTCAAGAAGGTGAGCTTAAAGCCCGGAGCCGGATTTGAGATGTGGGGAAGGCTTAAAGACGGCACAAGATACGAACAGGCTGATGATATAGAGGAGTTCTACGGACGCATAAAGGTTACGGAGGGCTTTGAAGGTGAATCTGCCCAGAGTATGGCAAACAATATTTCCTTCAGAGATTCTCTTATAGTTGAGGTTGGTTCTGATACGGTTTATGAATCTGCCAATTCCATAGCCTTTAACAATATCAATGGTATAACGTTCTGGAATTATGATTTCCACGACAGAGATGCCAATAACTCATATATCAAGACAGAGACAACATTCAAGAATGTACGCAGTGTTGAAGTTATCAGCGCAAAGATACAGGCTCAGGCTATAAAACTCTGTGACAAGGGAGATCTCAGCGGAAATGTAGTGGTTGAAGATTTCGCAGAGGGCGTATTTACATTCACATGCAACAGCTTCGGTGATCTTACACTGAAAAACAAGTATTATTCTTCATATCCTGAAAATGGCTATGTCGAGAATGCGACAAATGCCGGTGAGGCAGGAGCAGAATACGTAAGCAAAAAAGAGATCAACACAGATGCTGCAAGCGAGAGCGCAGATGAACATTACAGCTACACGGTAGCTGATGCCGGTGCGCTTGGTAAAACATATAAACTGACCTCTACAGATCCCATCCTTTATTCTGTAAGCTACAATCCCAATGAGTTGGAAAACTTACAAAATGCAGATAAGGGCGCTGTAGAAATGACAGGTTACAAGAAAGGATACTATACAGTAGATAAAAAGACCGGTCGTTTCGAAGCATGGATAGCTGCAGGCGAGACAGTTAATGTGAAGATTCTGCCTGACGCAGGATACCAGTATGTGAAAAATACACTTACCATAAACGCTGATCGTATAGATACAACAGCAGGTGATGATCAGGTTGTGGGAAGCTATTCATTTACGATGCCGACGAATGCCGGACATATGTATGCCGAGTTTGTAAAGACTGATGATATTGTTGAAGTGGTAACCAATAACACAGTAAGTGCAGCAACTATTGATGCCGGAAACAGCGTAGGTTTCGGTAACGCATTTCTTGAGGTGGATGAATCAAAACCGACTCAGGATGAGATTGACGAGATCAAGAAAGCTGACAATGTTTCCGGAGCATCTTATCAGTACGTAGATCTTTCATTGAGCCAGTATGTTGTAAAGAATTACGACAAAGATGCAGAAAAACAGGAGGCATGGAAGACACAGCTGACAGACCTTAACTCTGATGCTACCATTTCACTTAAGGTTAAAGGTGCAAAATCGAATTCACAGTTCGATGTAGTCCGTCTCCATAACGGAGTAGCCGAAATACTTGATGCAAAATATGACAGTGCTACACAGACAGTCACTTTCGGTACAAATGGATTCTCAACATATGCACTGGTAGACAAAACAGGCGGCAGCAACAATAACAATAATAACAATAACAACAATAATAACAATAATAACAGCAGCAGCGGAAGTTCCGGCGGATCGTCAGGTGGCGGCGGCTCTTCAAGCACCGAAAAGACTACCGTTTCAACCAATACCGTATCCGGAAACAAAGCGGTATCCGGAAACACAACATCAGGAAATACCGTATCAGGCAACAACACTGCAGTTTCAGACAACAAGGTGACTGTAACAGATGGCGGAAAAGTTACGGATACAAAGACAGGTGCAACATATACCTTAAATGCAGATAACACATTGACATATGACGGTCCTGAATCTAAGGATGTAAAGAAAGTCACAATCCCGTCAAAGGCTGTAATAGACGGCAAGGAATACAATGTCACAGAGATTTCGGACGGCGCATTCAAGGGCTGCAAGAAACTTACGACAGTTACGATTCCGGCGACAGTGGATACCATCGGTAAAAACGCATTTGCAGGTTGCGTAAGCCTTAAAAAGATCGTGGTCAAAAAGAATGTCGAGGTTATAGACGCAAAGGCATTCAAAGGCTGCAAGAACCTGAAGACATTTACTATCAAGTCAAAGAAAGTTGAAAAGATAGGCAAAAATGCATTCAAGGGTGTGCCCAAAGATGCAACAATAAAGGTTCCGAAGGCAAAGAAAGACAAGTATGAGAAGATGATCCGCAAAGCCGGATTCAAGGGCAAAATAAAGTAATAACAGGCATATAAATATCCCCTTAAAACAGTTGAAGATAAAAAAACTGTTTTTGGGGGATTTTGTTACAACCTTTGGTTTTTTTTTGATGTATTATAAATGAACCGGACATCGGTTGATACTTTTGGATAATTGATCAAGGCAGGAGGGAAAATATTATGCCACCACGCAGAAAAAACAACAAAAAGAAAGCAATTCCGGTAGCGGATATCATCAAACAGAATCAGGAACTGGCAGATGCGCGCAAACAGCAGGCAGAAGAGGAAATGGTCAATTTTGACTATGACGATGACCGCTTTGAAGCTGCGAGTGACGATGAGAAAGTTGAGAAGATGCAGCAGTATGCGCTGTTGGCAGCAGCAGAGCATATTGATACCGGCAAGGAAGAGAGTTTTAAGAATGCCATTAACACCCGGGAAAGCAGGGATATGCTCTTAAGGATCGCTTCCATATTCCCCTGGTCTAAGGCGATGATAATCCTGACGGATTCTCTTTTCATGTCTTTTGTTTTCGGCGAGCTTGTGCCCGGAAAACTGTCGAAAGCCCAGGCGAGAGAGGCATTTCTGAAAGAGGTGATCGAGCCGCAGGAGCAGGAAATGCAGGACGAGCCCGTAAAAGACGAGCCGAAGATGGACTTTCCTTTTGAAGTTGGTAAGTATGCGACTGGAGAAGAAAAGCGTCAGTTGGAAGAATACAAGGCGATATTCAATGATGAAAAGAAGTATTCCGCATTGTCTGCCGACGAGAAAAAGGATCTGTGCAAAAAATACATAGTTTTATATAAAAAGTTTGACTATCAATACAGACCCGATTTAGAAAAACAGCTTACGGATGAGATGGCCGAGGCTGAACCGATGATCGATCGGGCGATTGATGCTATGATCAAAGGCGGAAATAAGGGGTCAGATGTCATTCAAGATTTGGAGAGTGTATATATTGTCGGCACAGCCTACGGAAAGACGTTTTTCAGCCGTACAGATGAAGAAAAACTCGAAGAATTTGACGTGTTGATGGATTACAGGATCCCGGAATACATGCGCAATTCGGAATTCAAGAAACAGTACGTCAAAGCACGAGCAGAAGAGAAAAATAAGGCTAAGGAAAAGAAAGCCCCTGAAAAGAAGGAAGAGGAAAAGAAGGCGCCGGAAAAGAAGGAAGAGGAAAAGAAAGAACCTGAGAAGAAGGAGCCGGAAAAGGAGCCTGAGAAAAAGCCTGAAAGAAAGTCCGTGAAACAGCGTAATAGCAAAGTGGCAACGGAAAAGGTGGCGCCCTGGGAAGAACTCGAGGAAGAAGCCAAACCGCGGAAGAAGACCTCAAAGGACTTTTCACTTCAGCGTACCTTAGAAGAGACCAGACAGCTTAAGAGCCTCATAGATGAGGTTGATTTTATGATGTTTGGCAAGGGTTCCGATGAATTCAGGAAGATGAAAGACAGCGTTAAATTGCTTGATAACGTGGCAAATGCTATTGCAAGAGGAAGAGATGACATTAATTTGGAAAAGTACTGCGCTTGCCAGGAAAAAGCCATACAGGCTATGGAGGCATATCTTGAACACAAGCATGGACAGTTTATGCGGGATCCGGACAGAAAGGATGATCCCGCACGTAAGAAGAGAGAGCAGCCCAGAATAAAGAACACCATAAAAGCGTTGGGGATCCTGAGAAACTCATTTGAGCGTAACAAGGGAATTTTTGTGGATGATATCAGAGATCAATACAGAAAAAAGATCAATGGCGATCTGAAAAAAACCATGAAAACAATCTCGAAGGCCAGCGATGCAGGAGGATACGTAACGAATGTTTTGGTTGCCATCGATCAGATCTATAAACTGGACAGGAGTAATCTGGAAGTGAAACCCGATGAATCTTTGACGGCGTATGCGAATCGCCTTAGGTCGGATGTTCCTGACCAGAAAGAACTGATGGATGCTTATTTGGAAGATCCGGAGCATTATAAACATGCGAACATATTAAACGAGGCACATCGTCGCTTTAAGGGTGGTGTTTTCGATGGCAAGGAATACCCCGGAAATGAGAGGGTCGATGCCCGGAGACTGGCCAGGATGGTCGTGGAGAATGACAGGTTCTTTAATTCCGAGCCTGAACCGTATTACAATGACAGTCTCATAAAATCCATCGAAGGTGACATGCAAAGACGAACCGAATCTCTTGTTTCGAAGGAAGTTACTAAAAAAGCAACAAAGTCTGCTGCTAAGAAGACAGAAAAACCAAAAAAAGTTGAACAGAATATAAAAAAGTGATCACGTGAAAAAACCGATCCTGCAACATCTGCGGGATCGGTTTTATAATATCTTTTAGATCTTTATCAGATCAGATTTTCTTCATTGTCTGTTGTCTCTGCTGCCGTTGTACTGTCTTCGGTGGTGTTATCTTTTGCGGGTTTTATGTTGAGGTTGTATCCTAAAATACCACCGACTATACCACCGACGATGTGCGCCATGTTTGAAATGTTATCCTGGATCGTAAGTCCGTCAACGATCTGCTGACCGATGTAGAAGATTGCGACCAGTATGAATGTCAACGGTATCTCACCCTCTTTGAAACTTGTAAAAGAAGACAGCATTATGAATGCAAATACCACGCCGCTGGCACCGCAAAGACCCACCGTCGGAAAGAGCAGGTAGTTGACAACACTGGTGACGAACGCGGTGATGATCACTGCAGTGGCAAGTGTCTTGGAACCGTATTTTTCTTCAAGCATGGGGCCTAACAACAGAAGATATCCCATGTTTCCCGCAAAGTGAGCAAAATCCACATGTCCGAATATGTGGGTGAATGCCCTGACCCAGGTTAAGGGAGAGAGCAGCGAATATCGATAGGTCATGAATAACAGTGCTCCGATATTGCCGATGTTCATCTGCATCAGGATCGTTGCGATAAGGCTGATGGCCACGATGCCCAGCACCACCGGTGCGTTGATGGTTACGGTGAATTTCTTTTTCATGTTTTGTACCTGCTTTCCGGTCACATCTTTCCGATCAGTTTCAAAAGATAAGGTATCTCGGCTTCAAAGTTGACTGCGTAGTTAACCCTGTCCGGATCGTGGAACGTGTTGCGTATGCATGCGCAGCTGAAATCAGCGGCGATCTTCAGGGAATCATATACACTGAAGCCGTTCATGAGAGCGCCTGTTGTGGCACTTGCAAAAACATCGCCTGTTCCGTGGGATTTCCAGTTGATCTTTTCCGTGCCGTATGAGAAAAATTCTTTCTTTTCGGCATCGTAGCCTGTGAAACCCAGGGTGTTGTCAGCGAGAGTGGTGCCTGTGATGACTGTGTATCTTGCACCAAGGGCGGTGAGTTTTTCGATGAGGGACCTGATCGTGGTCTCGTCGGCGTCCTCGCCCGGATATTCCTCGCCCAGCATAAAACATGCTTCGGAGATGTTTGGCAGAATTATATCAGCTTTGGCGCATAATGTCGCCATCTTTTTTGCAAAAGACGTATCGAATCCCGCATAGAGTCTGCCGTTGTCGGCCATTGCCGGATCCATTACGATCACGGTGTCTTCACTCTTAAAGGTATCAAAATATTCCGACACGATCTTTATCTGTCTGTCCGATCCAAGGTAACCGGTATATATGGCATCGAACTTAAATCCTTCTTTTTTCCAGTGCTCTTTGATGGGATCCATCTCGTCGGTCAGATCGTGGAATGTAAAGCCCGAAAACTGTGTGTGTGTGGACAGCACCGCAGTGGGGATGATGGATGTCTCGACACCCATGGCCGATATGATGGGAAGGGCCGCAGTCAGGCTGCATTTCCCCAGGCAGCTTATGTCCTGGATGGTGATTATTCTTTTCATATAGGAACTCCTTCTTGTGAATGAAAATTATAGTGTTGTTCCGATTTAGATGTCAAGATAAAAATTGCAGGGGCTAATCTCAAAAATCTGTTGACTTTTCAATCGCTTTGTATACAATATAAATGATGATATGCGTGGAATGCTTGCGTTCCGCGGACAAAAAATATATAACGTGTGTGCACAGAGGAGGAAAAGATGGACAGACCAACAATCAGACAGATGGCCAGGAACGACCTGGGCAACAAAATTTTCGGCAAGGGCTGGCTTATGGCATTGCTGACAACCTTAGTTTTTTCAGTTATTTACAGCGCAGTTAGCGGAACTGTCATCGGTGCGTTTATTTTATACGGACCGTTGATGATCGGTTTAACTTCTGCATTCCTTACAGTTAGCCGTAAGAAGACTGACATGGAGATCGGTGAGATGTTCAGCGTTGGTTTCGGTGATTTCGGACGTAACTTCCTGATCGGACTTATGGTAGAGATCTTTATCTTCCTGTGGTCTATGCTTTTTATCATTCCGGGTATCGTAAAGAGCTATTCATATGCAATGGCAAACTACATTGCAGTTGATCATCCGGATTACGATTGGAAAGCCTGCATCGATGCCAGCAAGGAGATGATGAACGGACACAAGATGGAGCTCTTCCTTCTTGACTTAAGCTTCATCGGATGGTACATCGTAGGTTCTATCGCATGCGGTATCGGTACTCTTTGGGTTGTTCCGTATCATCAGGCAGCACATACAGTATTCTATCGCAATCTTATCAACGATTACAGCGTAGTTAACAACGACGCAGCACAGACAGTTTAAGATTATAAAGAGTGCTTAAAGGTACAAGGCGGGGGTTCACCCCGCCTTGACTTTTTGTGGCGCATGGAGTAAACTTTTAGAGGCTGTGAGTGGAAACCGGACAGCCAAAACAGTGACAAAGAACCCGGAGGAAAACATGGCAGAAAACATAAAATGGCATACAATGTCGGTTACAAAAGCCGAGCGGGAGAAGATGAAGTCGCAGACCGCTGTTACTCTGTGGTTTACGGGACTTTCCGGATCGGGCAAGTCCACGATAGCAAGCGCTCTGGAGCGAAAACTTCATGATGCGGGCAGACACACCATGACGCTGGACGGCGATAACGTCAGACACGGACTCAACAAAAACTTAGGCTTCGGTGACGAGGACCGCAAGGAAAACATAAGGCGCATAGCCGAGGTCTGCAAACTGATGAACGATGCGGGACTTATAGTGATCACATCTTTTATTTCGCCCTTCATAAAGGACAGGCAGTCGGCGCGCGAGATCATTGGAGACGATAACTTCATAGAAGTATATATAGCGACGAGTTTTGAAGAGTGCGAGAGACGTGATGTAAAAGGCCTGTACAAAAAGGCCCGCAACGGTGAGATCAAAGATTTCACAGGGCTCACCAGTCCCTACGAAGCACCGGAAGAAGCGGATGTCACCGTGGTGACAGAGGGACGCACGGTTGACGAGTGCGTGGATCAGATACTCGCATACCTTGAAGACCGTATCGACGGCTGATTATGATATGTTTCAGGAGGATGAAATGGGAAAATATGCTTTTGGCGTGGACCTTGGCGGAACCACGGTTAAAATGGGACTTTTCGACGGAGATGGAGTAGCGCTTGACAAGTGGGAGATACCCACCCGCAAGGAAGATAACGGCTCTCATATCTTGCCGGATATCGCAGACGCCATAAACGCCAAGCTTTCGGAAAAAAATATAGATGCTTCCGAGGTTTCGGGAGTAGGTATCGGAGTGCCGGGACCGGTGCTTTCCGATGGTACCGTTCCTTTCTGCGTAAATCTTGGATGGTGGGATCCGGTGGATCTTGTGGGCAAGATAAAAGAACTCACAGGTCTTTCGGCAAAAGCCGGCAATGATGCAAATGTAGCCGCTCTCGGAGAGGCATGGAAAGGCGCCGGCGAGGGATCTAAGAACGTTGTTATGGTAACCCTCGGCACAGGTGTCGGCGGCGGCATCATACTGGACGGACATATCCTGCACGGATCTACAGGCGCAGGCGGTGAGATCGGCCACATCACTGTAAACAGAGATGAGACCGAGAAGTGCAACTGCGGCAGCCGCGGCTGTCTTGAGCAGTACGCTTCTGCTACGGGAATAGCAAGACTTGCAAGACGCCGTCTGGCAAAAGATGACGCACAGTCGTCACTTCGTGCAAAAAAAGCCGACGACATCACGGCAAAGGATGTTTTCGACAAGGCAAAAGAAGGCGATGCGGTAGCGCTTGAGATCGTGGATGAATTTGCATGCATTCTGGGTTCGGCACTGGCAGGTATCGGCAACACGGTCAATCCCGAACTTTTCGTTATCGGCGGCGGTGTTTCAAAGGCCGGCGAGATACTTACGGATTCAGTAAGAAAATATTTTGATGAGGAGGCATTCCCGGCTGTTAAGGGAACCCCCATTAAACTTGCAACATTGGGCAATGACGCCGGAATATTCGGCTGCGTTCAGATGGTGCTGTGATCAGGTGATAAAACATGAACTACGGCAGAGACGGAATTAAAAAACGAGAGGAAGAACTTTTGGCTCTTTCTCCCAAGATCGGCAGAAAAACGGGTGTATGGTCTGTTAAGATCATCATGATAGCACTTCTTGCGCTCATGGTGGCAGGCTGCATGCTCGTTTTCGGCGTTGTGAAGGGCGTTATTGACTCGTCTCCCAGCATTGATGACATTGATGCCACACCGACAGGCTTCCTGTCAACAGTGCTCGACTGCAACGGTAATGTATCGGCAACCCTTGTGGCTACAGGCTCAAACCGTGTCTACGTCACCATAGACGAGATACCGGAGTGTGTTCAGCATGCCTTTGTAGCCATAGAGGATGAGCGTTTCTATGAGCACAACGGCATCGACTTAAAGGGTATACTTCGTGCTGCGGTTCAGGCGGTGATCCACAGAGATTTCACCGAGGGCGCTTCCACCATAACCCAGCAGCTGCTGAAAAACAATGTTTTCACCACATGGACTACAGAGTCCTCTCTTGTTGAAAAGTTCGTTCGAAAGTTCCAGGAACAGTATCTTGCAGTACAGCTTGAAAAGAAGGTTCAGAGCAAGGACTGGATACTGGAAAACTATCTCAATACCATAAATCTCGGTCAGAACAGCCTCGGAGTGCAGGCTGCCGCAAGGCGCTACTTCGGAAAGAATGTCTCGGATCTCAATGTTTCGGAGGCAGCTGTTATAGCCGGTATCACACAGAATCCTTACAGATTCAATCCCATAAGTTATCCCGAGAACAACTCGATCCGCCGCGAAAAGGTTCTCCGCTATATGAGAGATCAGGGCTATATCACCCCTGAAGAATACGATGAGGCTATGGCGGACGATGTGTATGCCCGTATTCAGACTGTAAATCAGGAGAAATTTGAGACAAATACGCAGGTCAACAGCTATTTTGTTGATGCGCTGACAGAGCAGGTCATAAAAGATCTTATGGAGATCAAAGGCTACAGCAGAGCCGAGGCAAACAAGGCTCTCTATAACGGTGGTCTTACCATTTATTCGACACAGGATACGGAGATCCAGAAGATCTGCGACGAAGAGGCCAACAACGAGGACAACTATGTCAAGGGCACTTTGTATTCGTTATCTTTTGCGCTGAGCATAATGGATGGCGAGGGCACGGTGCGAAACTATGACGAGCAGAGCATGTTAGCCTACTATCAGAGCAAAGATGCAAAATATAACATAACCTTTGATGCGCCCATGGAGGCAAAAGCCGCCTATGACGCATTCAAAGAGGAGATGATGCCGGATGACACATATGTGGTTGTCGGCGAGAATTATGTTCCCACGGTGCAGCCCCAGACAGCACTTACGGTTATAGATCAGTCAAACGGCGAGGTCAGGGCTTTGGTAGGCGGGCGAGGCAAAAAGGTTGCCAGCCGTACATTAAACCGTGCTACCGGAACCACACGTCAGCCGGGTTCGTGCTTTAAGATCATAGCGGCGTTTGCTCCGGCTCTCGAAGAGGGCGGCATGACCCTTGCGACTGTTCAGGACGATGCGCCCTATACATATTCCAACGGAACATCCCTTAAAAACTACGACGGCTCATACAACGGATATACCAATATCCGCACAGCCATAATGAAATCAATTAATATCGTGACCGTGAAGACTCTGGACAACATCGGAGTTGACAAGGGTTTTGAGTACGCTGAAAAATTCGGTTTCACAACATTGAGGGAAACAGACAGAGTGCAGTCCATCGCTCTCGGCGGACTTACTCTCGGTGTTACAAATCTGGAACTTACTGCGGCATATGCATGTATAGCTAACGGCGGAGAGTACATTAAACCCAGGCTTTACACAAAGATCGTGGATCACAGCGGAAACGTGCTGATCGATAACACGCCGCAGACATCCCGTGTGCTGAAGGAGACAACGGCATGGCTTTTGACGGATGCCATGAAGGGTGTTCTTACTTCGGAAGGTACCAGCGGTATCTGCCACTTCGACGGAATGGCGCTTGCCGGAAAGAGTGGTACCACTTCAAAAGACAGAGACATGCTCTTTGCAGGTTATTCTCCGTATTATACCTGTGTTGTATGGGGCGGTCGTGATGATAACTCGTCAATGCCCTCCGGAAGCTTCCCAAAGCGTATCTGGAAGGCTGCGATGCAGAGGATACATGAAAACCTTGAATACAAGGATTTCGAGATGCCTGAAGGCATAGTGAAAGCAAAGGTCTGCAAGAAATCCGGACTTTTGGCGACTGAGGCCTGCAAGCTTGACGAGCGCGGAAGCCAGGTATACACGGAATATTTCGTAAAAGGCTCCCAGCCCAAGACAGAATGTGACAAACATATTTTGGTATGTATCTGTAACTCTTCACACATGAAGGCCGGCGACAACTGTCCGGAAGAAGAGCTCACAAAATACTCATACATGCGTTCCGCATCCGCTGCCAGCGGCGATGCGACCTATCTTTTGCCTCAGGACAAGGCTTCGATCTTAGACGGAATGGAGTGTCCGGTACATAACAGGACCGAATGGGTTGAGGAAGGAGAAGAAGGCGCTGAAGGCGGTGAGGGCACAGAAGGCTCTGAAGGTTCGGAGGGCGGTGAAGGAAATACTTCGAATGAAGGTTCATCCGGCGAAGGCGGATCTTCCGGTGACGGCAATAACGGCAACTCGGGAGACAGTAACTCGTCAGGAGGAAATTCATCGGGCGGCAATTCCGGCGGTTCGTCGGGCAAGACCGGCGGCGGTTCCTCGGATGAAAACGGCAAGACCAAACCGCCCAAAAAAGAAGACGACCTGAACACCATAGAAGGCATCGTGACCGACACGGGTGGCAAGCCGGATTCGCACAATCTGAACGGAAACGAAAGACAGACGCTTTTTGAGGACATGAATATATCCAATTAAGAGTTTGTGGGGAGATCAAATGGCAAAGATCGTTTACACCGGTGGCTGTGGAGAGATAGTCGAGAAAAAATCGCGATTCATAGCCACCCTAAAGCCGGTTCACTCTGAGGAGGAGGCGGCTTTATTTTTTTCGGAGATGAAAAAGAAATACTGGGATGCAAGGCACAACTGCACTGCTTTTGTGATCGGGGAAGCTCCGGGGATCGCCAGATGCAGCGACGACGGCGAACCGGCAGGCACTGCGGGAAGGCCGATGTTGGAGGTCCTGACGGGAGAGGGGCTTACTGACGTGGCTGTGAATGTCACCAGATATTTCGGCGGTGTTCTGCTTGGAACCGGCGGACTGGTGAGAGCCTATCAGGGCGCGGTGAAAGCAGGGCTTGAGGCCTGCCGCATACTGGAACTGGTGGACGGATTCCCCTGCATGATACGCACCGATTACAATGATTACGGAAAGATTTCGTATCTGCTGGCGCAGGAAGGATACAAGCTTACGGATACCGTATTCGAAACCGACGTATGTCTGAAGCTGTGTGTGCCTGCGGAAAAAAAGGAGGATCTTCTTAAAAAGATAACGGATGCCACGGGAGCAAGAGCTGTGCCGGAATTCGGAGATAAATTAAAGTTCGGACTGGATAAAGATGAAGTAATACTGCTGTGAGAAGCAGATGGAAAAAGAAGAAACAAAAAGAGGTGGCCGGTACGGTCACCTCTTTTAATGTTCTGAGTATTCAGAAATTACTGAGCTGAGATAGCGCCTGTCGGGCACTCAGCTGCGCATGTTCCGCAATCAACACAAGCATCTGCGTTGATCTCGTACTGAGAATCCCCTGCTGAAATAGCTCCTACCGGGCATGCGCCTTCGCATGTTCCACACATAACGCATGCATCACTGATAACGTGTGCCATAGTATTGTCCTCCTTTTGATGAAAAATCCCAAACGTTACCCGTTTGTACTCCTTTGCATATAATAAACCATAACGCTTATTTTTTTCAAGTACAAAATTAAACACATTATCAGTTCTGCTGCACGCCGCTCATTTCCTCGAAAAACGAGAGGGCGTCGTCGATCCTGACAGGCTTGAAGTGTTCTTTTATGAAACTTTCCTCCGAGGGAGTATATATCTGAGAATCAACGTACTCGCAGGCTATATTGCATATCTTGTTGAAGTCCTCGGCTGTGGAAGCTCCCGAATACAGCAGAATGTAATAGGTGTTCCGGGCCGTGTCCAGATATACGCTGCTGTGCCCGTAAAAGATCGGTGCAACCGCTATGGCGAGTGCGGAAATGCGGGCCAGGTTTTTGGTGGCGAAAAGACGCGTCATGCCGGCGTTTTCCGCAGTATTTCCCTGGGTCGCCACATACTCTTCCAGATTGCGCAGCAGATTTAAAATGTAGTCTGCAAGTTCATCGGAGAGATCCGGTATGTCCGAATCATCGGCGGTGAACTCCGAAAAGCGGCTGTCGAATGCTTCCGGATCCTGAGTCCAGGTAAGGTACAGTTCGAGAGAAAAGTCAGACATAGGCACAGCCTCTGCAATGAGCGGCATATCCGGAGCTTCAAAGCTCAGGGATTTATGAGCAAATCCCACTGCCTCGGATATAAGGGAACGCATTTTGGGCGATCCGTAATAAAGATCGTTTAAGGTTATGCGCCGCGAGGAAAGATCACTGCGGCTGAAAGTTGCCCGAAGGGCGTATTTTTCTATCATCTCAACATACATGGCTGTCACCTCCTTTTTCCTGTACTTAATAATATAATAAATGCATATCCTGTTTCCGTCAACTACATAATATACAACCGCCGGCAAAGAGTTCTTTGCCGGCAGAAACTTCGATCGGATCAGGTCTTCCTGATCTGTGATTTATTAATGATTAATCTATGCCATACCTCCCAAAAAACATATAAAAATGCATATACAAAAAGCTACTACAGGAAAATAAAGATCTGCCCGTGATATGATGTAAACGCAAATCCTAATCCTCTGAGTACAACTCGGGTGAAGCAAACAGGTAAGTGGCCTGCTCATCCGTATCGGTGATTTTTTCTTCTGCGTTCCCGGTATCCTTACTGCCTGATTCTTCGGGATTGTCTGATCCCGGATATTCATCTGAAAGATACAGACTTAAGTTTTTCTCGAGTTTTTTTCGACGATCTGTCTCGGCAGTTACCGTAAAGCGGTCCGTTATGTTCGGATCCCACTCCATTAAGTCGAACACCTCGGGATTGACCGGGTAATACTCCTGCGCAGGATTTTGAAAATCACCCATATATTCGACACCGTACAGTACGGTGCCGTCGTACATCCTGATATCCACACCGGCGGAGGAGAGTCGCAGTATCTCCTGTTCACCGGCATTTATCGCAAAACCTGTGACTTCGTCATCTGAGGTTATGAGAGAGAGTACCTTCTTGTGCTTTACCACGACGTAATCTTCGCCGTTGGGAAAAGAGATGCGGATATCTAAGATGTCTCCTTCTTTAAGTTCGTAGGGTAAAACTACATTGTTCAGATCCAGTATACGCTCGTCGTCGCTTATACCCGGTCCGTCATAGACAAGGTCGGGGGTTATGACACTCCCGGCGGGCAGCGCGATCTTCGCACGCATCCCCGCTATAGCCGACAGATCCGCAGCACATATCTCAAATCTGTCTGTAGAAGACACCGTTCTTTTGCTTAAGGCACTCTCGTCTATAACCTCGCCCGCGCCGATACTGCTGTTTAGTACATAGATATTTGTGTAGAAGCTGTCCGAGTGCATATTTTCATAGTAAGCGACCCGCGACTCGAGTTCGGCTTCTTTTTTACCGTGAAAAAGCAGCAGTATGGTAGCCGGAAGTCCGACTACTGCCATGCCGGATATGGCGCATCTTATCATTGTTCGTGTTCTGTGTCTGATAAAAATAATCCTGCCCTCCTTGATCTGATCTTTTACAGGGGTTTGACCGAAACGGTATCTGTTTTTGTCCGAAGAAGCCTGGTGCCTGCATATTTGACCGGACTTTTGTGAGCTGACGTAAACAAAAACATAAAACCTGTGTTCAAAACGGGAAGCTACATGAGCTCGTTGAAAAACGCCCTGTCTTTTGACCTGACATTAAATGCATCCTCAACAAATGGAAGAGAACGAACGGGAATATCGTATTTACGGCTTATATTCTTCTTTGTGCTGTCTGATCCCCCGATCATCAAGGACACATTATGATTTATTTTTTTGTCTGACAGTAGTTTCTCCATTTCGGAAATAAGTGTTTTTTCGTTCCAGGGACTGAATATACCAAGGACGTACTTCCTGTCGCAGATGGCAAATTCTTTGATCCTTCGATCGGAGACACAGCCTAAGTCCATGACGGTGCACTCATAGTCCGAGTTCAGGATCTCGTAGATATCGTCGCTTTTTACGTCAGGGTAATAGTCTACGCCGTAGATATTAAAAGGAGTCCCCGTTTCATATTCACGCAGATTCTCGATCTCGTTGTGACCTGAAAGTTCTATGAAAGCCGTTTTTTTACCGCTGTAGCCGCAGCAGCAGGCGGCTGTGGAGACGGCCATATGTGTTGTGCCGACGCCACGGGCAAGCCCCATAAAACCAAAACGTATCTGTTCATTTCTTCCTTGCAAACCTTTCTCACCTCCTTTCTGTTTACAGCAGTGCCTCAAAAAACTTTGTCTTCATTCCGTCTGTCGAAAACGCATCTTTATCAAGGGGGAAACATCCAACGGTTTTGTGCAGTTTCCCCGTGTACCACCTCGCCATTTTGCTGTTTCCGTAACTTACCAGAAAATGCAGGTTTTGCCGGTATTTAAGACGCTCACAGACGCGAAGACTTTCCTGTACTTCCCAGGGGTTAGATCCCAGTATCACAAATATGTCGTCACATTCTTCCAACCCTATGTGCCAATCTGTAAATACGCCCATATCTTCTATGGTGATCACACCCTCCGGCAGTTCGTCCGCGTGATGCGTGCCCTTAAATCCCGCGCATATTACCTCATCTTTTCGGATGGCAGCGTGAGTGCCGTATTCGGCTATGCCCCTTAAAACATCGGGCTTCCCGCGATATACAGCGTTCATGCCGTGCATATTCAGGTAAATGCATAAAGAAATGGCAAAGTGGGTGACTCCGACTCCGTTTATTGAGCCCAGTACCGCTGTTCTTTTTGATGAGGTGTCCGTTGATGTGCAGGATGCTGCCGATAGCGCTGCGATCTCGCGGTCGAAGTAGGTTTTTAACTGTTCCATGGAAGGAACGTCTTCACCACCCTCGGCGCACAACTTCAGCAGGCATCTTATCTCATCTTTGCACCGGTCGACATATGGTTCCACAAAGAGAAGGAGTTTTGCTAATCCGGAAACATCAGGTCTTTTTTGACACAATGTCGTATTGATGATGCTTCTCTTTTTTTGGTTTTTACAGTATCCGCCACTGAAGTCAAGCAGATGTATGTCATCGCCCATTATCTTGATGTGCTCCGGCTTCCACTCGGTATAAACATAGCAGTGCTCGGATGCATAAAGATACAGCGCGACATCGGCAAGGGTGGATGCGATCCTGCAGAACAGAGAAAAAGAGATCTTTTTGTGTTCTTTCAGATAGACATCCAGAGTATCCCCCTGTACGTATTCTTCCACGAGATAGCAATGATCTGCATCTTCGCGGTAGTCGTAGAGCATGGGTATACACGCATGCCGGATTGACTCGAGTATGTGCGGTTCTTGGGATTGCTGAAACGATGACCCGTCTGATCGGAAGACAGACTTGTGTGTGCATTTGATGGCACGGAACTGTTTCAGCCTGATATGTTTGACCAGATAAACGCATGAATGTGAACCATTTCCCACTGCTCCACATATGCGATAGGTGCCAAACAGAATATTATCTTTCATGGCTATCACCCGCTTTCGGTTTGACCTCTACCGTAAAGACCGGTGACAGACACCTCATGTAGAAAACTTATAGCACGAAAGATTTTATTTTGCAAGAGGAAATTTTAAATTTTTTTTGACCGTGAAAGATCATAATGGTACAATGTACCTGTTCAGAACCAAGGCAATTTGCCCTAATATGCCGGGCAGGAATTTATTCATGCCAAGGCATATTTGGGTAAATTTCTTTGGCGAGAGCCAAATAACGAGAAAATCTTTGATTTTCGAGTTTGGTTCTGAACAGATTAATGCAAGAACAGAAAAACCAACCGTTAGGGAGGATATAACATGTCAAAGCAAAATTTTGATGAACTGGACGAGCTGGAGGAATACTTCTCCGAAGAGGACGCCCGCGAGAATTCCGGCGCGAAAGCAGCCCCGTCACCGAAGAGATTTGCACCGGTCATAGCTGCGGTGGTTCTGGTATTCATCATCATACTGATAGTCATCATAGGCAAAAAGATAGAGGACGCAACGCCTTCAAAGGAGACCATGAGCATAAACGACTATTTTTCGGATGTTGCTCCGGGCACCTATCCGGCTTTCTTAAACATGGAGCCTGCGGATTTTTGCGTTTACGATTTTGACGGCACAATGTATCTGGAACTTGACGTATTGGAGAATGTTTTCGATGACAGATTTTACTGGGAATCGGAGGAAAACGTTCTGCTGTACGCCAGCGTTGAGAAGTCGGATCTTTACAACGTGCCTTCGGGTGAGAAAAAATACTATCTCGGAAAGAGCTTAAATGACACGGGTTACACCGTAGTAAAGCAGAAAGACGGCGTCGTTTACGTGGCACTGCCTTTTGCGGACGAGGTGTGCGGCATCGATTATGAGATCGACACCGAGGGTATAGGCAGCGTGTTCTTTTGGACCATGTGGGGCTCTGACAGCTACATCACTGTTGGTAAAGATACGCAGTTAAGATACGAGGCCAGCATAAAATCGCCGATACTGGCTGAGCTTTCAGCAGGTGACGAGCTCTACGTCGTGGAGACCGGAGACGGTTTTGCCAAAGTGCAGGATAAAAGAGGTGTGCGCGGTTATGTGCAGAATAAATACCTCGGAGAGACGACACAAAAAGACAGGCACTATACGAAAAAAGACAGGGCGTTAAATCACAATCTTTTGAAGGATACGGTTTGTCTGGTGTGGCATCAGGTTTCCGTAAAACAGGCAAACGATAAGATCTCTTCCGTGCTGGCGGATGCAAAGTGCGCAAACGTTATATCGCCGACGTGGTTTTCAATCTCGGATAACGAGGGCAATTTAAGCGATATCGCTGATAAATCTTACGTAACATTCTGTCACGGACAGGGTGTTCAGGTATGGGGATTGTTCAGCAATCTCGTAAATCCCGACATAAACACATCGCATATACTGACTCATACCTCAAGCCGCCAGAACCTGGTCAACAACATTCTGGCAAAGGCTATTCAGTACGATCTTGACGGTATTAATCTCGATATCGAGAGCGTTCCGAAGGAGGCAGGCGAGGCGTTTGTCGAGCTGGTCAGAGAACTCGGACTTAAGTGCAGGGCCAACGGCATCATCCTGTCGGTGGACAATCCCGTGCCCAGCGGTTTCAGCGAGTACTACAAGAGAGCGGAGCAGGCATGTTTTGCGGATTACATCGTGCTGATGGCTTACGATGAACACTGGTCGGGTTCCGATGAGGGTTCGGTCGCATCCCTGACATTCACCGAGAATGCCGTAAAAGATACCATCGCAGAGGGCGTGGATGCGTCTCAGATCGTGCAGGGCAACCCGTTCTATATCAGGATATGGAAAGAGACACCCAAGGACAGCGATGAGAGCGATACCGCGGAAGTGGCATCGGATGATTATGTGAATTACGATCTTTCCAGCGAGGCAGTAGGCATGGCCGAGGCGGAAAACCGCATAGCTGCCAACGGAGTCGAAAAAGAGTACATGCCGGAGGACGGACAGAATTACGCGTCTTACAAATATAACGGCTGCGCTTACAAGATCTGGTTTGAGGACGAAACATCCGTTACGGCCAGAATGGAAGTCATGAAAAAATATGCCGTTGCGGGCGCCGCTTTCTGGAGAGCGGGACTTGAAAAAGACGGAATATGGGACATAATACTGAAATATGTTCAATAATTAACCCGGAGAAACAGTAATGATCGATACGAAACTTTTCGTGATAGAGGATCCCGAAAACCTGACCGCAAAAGACATTGAAAACATCGGGAAGGCGGGGGATATTCTTAAAAGCGGTGGACTTATCGCATTTCCGACGGAGACGGTTTACGGTCTCGGCGGCGATGCATTAAACCCGGAGAGTTCAAAAAAAATATATGCGGCAAAAGGACGGCCGTCCGATAACCCGCTGATAGTGCATATAGCGGATTTTGAGGATCTTTTAAAGATCGCGGATGAAGTTCCCGCAGAAGCGCGGGTTCTGGCGGATACTTTCTGGCCGGGACCTTTAACCATTATATTAAAAAACAACGGTACCGTACCGCGGGAAACAACCGGAGGACTTGATACCGTGGCGGTGAGAATGCCGTCGGACAAGGTTGCCTGTGCGCTTATCAGGGCAGCAGGCGGATTTATAGCAGCGCCCAGCGCCAACACGTCAGGGCGCCCCTCACCCACAAAGGCATCGCATGTCATGGAGGATTTAAGCGGCCGCATCGAGGCGGTCCTGGATGGGGGCGATGTTGATATAGGTTTGGAGTCCACCATAGTGGATCTGACCGGGAAAACACCTGCGATCTTACGTCCCGGATTCATCACTTTTGACATGATAAAAAATGTTTTGCCGGATGTGACATACGATCCGGCCATTATAAATCCGGAGTCAAAGGAGCCTCCGAAAGCTCCGGGAATGAAATACCGTCATTACGCGCCCAAGGGCAAACTTACGGTGGTAAAGGGCGAAAAAACAGCCGTCGCAAAGGCTATGACGGAACTTGCAAAGGAAAAGCTTAAGACCGGCGCAAAGGTCGGCCTCATGATATCGGCGGAAAATACAGGTCTGTATGATGAGACGGTCCGTCCCTTTGTCAGGATCGTCGGCGAGCAGTTTAACGACGGCACGATAGCGCATAATCTTTTTGCGGTATTGAGAGAGTTTGATGAAAAAGAAGTAGACTTTATCTTTTCCGAGAGTTTTGACAGCGGAAAGCTTTCGGATGCGATAACCAACAGGCTGTTAAAGGCTGCGGGTTATGATGTCGCAGAGGTATAAAGAGGTTTGAAATGCACAGAGTTATCTTGACCGACAGGGACGGAACCGCCCGTACTCCCATGGCAGGAGCGATCCTCACCGAAGAGGGGTGGGATAATGAAAAAATTGAACTTCTGGTGAGGGGACTTGTGGTGCTGTTTCCCGAACCCGTCAGCCAGAAGGCGGATGCCGTGCTGGTTGCAAATGGTATCGACGTCAGCGGTTACCGCTCGACACAGCTCAAAAAAGAAGAGGTGGACGAAGATACACTGGTTGTGATCCTGCAGGAAAAAGACAGAAAGACCGTTATCGATATCATCGGCGAAGAGTATTCGGATCAGGTTCATGTCATGACCGAACTCTGCGGCGAGGAGCTTGAGATAATGGATCCCTACGGCGGTCCGGTGGGCTCCTACGGTGTATGTTTTGAGACCATGAGCATCACGCTGAAAAAGTTTTTGAATCTCGTGAGAGACGGAGAGATAGACGTTCATGGCAGGAAAAGCTGGGACGGGGATGAAAAGAGGGAATAGAAATGAGTGACAAAAGAGAAGATTATATAAGCTGGGACGAGTATTTTATGGGAGTCGCGATGTTGGCGGCAAAGCGTTCAAAAGATCCGAATACTCAGGTCGGCGCATGCATAGTGTCTCAGGACAACAAGATATTGTCCATGGGATACAACGGTTTCCCCATCGGATGTTCGGATGATGAATATCCATGGGCAAGAGAGGGAGATCCACTGGAAAACAAATATTTTTACACTACTCACAGTGAGCTGAACGCCATATTAAATTATCGCGGCGGTTCTCTGGAGGGCGCAAAGATGTATGTCACCCTCTTCCCGTGCAATGAGTGCGCGAAAGCCATTATCCAGAGCGGAATCCGCACCCTGATCTACGATTCGGACAAATACGGTGATGCGCCGTCCACTATAGCTTCCAAGAGGATGTTAAAGAGCGCGGGCGTCGAGTACAGGCATTACGAGGGCAGCGGCAGGGAGATCGTCCTCAAAGTCTGAGATTTCGCAGTATCGGTCTCGTCGGAGGTGTTTCAGATGAAGGAAGATAAAAATATCGTTTTCCGCTCATTTGCCATGATAATGCAGTTCGGCATCAACATGCTGGTGCCCATCGTAGCATGTACCTTTGCGGGTTACTGGCTGGACAAAAAACTGAACATGAGTTTTTGTGTCATAATCGGTTTTTTTATCGGGGCACTTGCCGGGGGGACAGCTGTTTTCAGGCAGGCAAGATCGATCTACAAAAAGAGCGGTCGCGATGCTGTGAGCGATGTATCAGGCGCGGGCTTGAGCGAATTCTACAACCGTAAAAAATAGTTTATAACGGCTTCGGAAAAGAGTTTGTATACATGATAAAAAGATTAAAAAAGCTGAACAGGGCACTGCCAAATCTTTTGGCGGGCATAATAGGCTATGGGCTGATAGTTTTCGGTGCGGGTCTCATTTTTGCGCCGGATAAGATCAGCTTTTCGACTGGGCTTGGCATAGGTATAGCCTGTGCGGTCTTCATGGCTTATCACATGGCTGCCACAATAGAGGATGCGGTTTCGCTGCGGGATGAAAAGCAGGCGAGGAACAAATCCGTGAGCGGTTCGGTGGCACGGTTTGGTATCGTTCTCATCGTTTTTTTTGTGATGATGTATTTTAAGATCGGGAGTCTCGTGGCGGCTTTCCTCGGGATCATGGGGCTTAAGGTGAGCGCATATATCCAGCCTCTGTTTCACACCGTGAAAAACGATCCCGAAAAAATGGTGTCTGCCGAAGAACAGGATGAACAGCGAAGGCAGTCCGGAAAGTAACTAAAAAGCATAAAAAACCAATATTTTTCAAAAAAAATATGGACATGTTGCACAAAAAAAGGTATAATGCATGAATGTATTATTCTACGCAAGGAGGTGAGGACTTGGAGAACGCATTGCTTTTGTCGGGCTCGGGAGACGTAGACTTTATGATACACGGTCTGTTTTCCTATGAGCTCTTCGGGCAGACGGTCTGGATCACCACATCGCATGTTTGCATCCTGATAGTTATGCTGATCATTTTAGGCTTCGGCCTGGCTGTCAACATCACTATGCGGAAGGCGACGGATGTGCCGGGAACATTCCAGAATATTGCGGAACTCATCGTGGAGATGCTTGACGGCATGGTAAAAAACAGCATGGGCAAAAACGCCAAAAATTTTGCCAACTATGTCGGAACGCTGTTCATCTTCATACTGGTCAGCAATATTTCCGGATTGATAGGATTGAGACCGCCGACTGCCGATTACGGAACAACGTTGGCGTTAGCGCTCATAACGTTTTCCATCATCAATTTCCAGAAATTCAAGCATCAGCATGTTTCCGGAGTTATTAAGGGACTGTGCGATCCGTGGGTTTTCTGGGCTCCTATCAATCTTATAGGAGACTTTGCAGTACCTGTTTCTATGTCGTTGCGTCTTTTTGCCAACGTGCTTTCGGGCCTGGTCATAGAGACACTGGTATACGCACTGCTGCAGAAGGTAGCATACTTCTGGCCGGCATTTCTGCATGTTTATTTTGATCTCTTCTCGGGAGCTATACAGACATACGTGTTCTGTATGCTGACCATGACATACGTCAATCAGGCGATCGAGGACGGAGATTATTAAATCCGTACCCGCAGGGAACGGATGGAGTACCGCAGTTTGCGGCATACACCAAGATACTTAAGGAGGAAAACAAAAATGGAAAACATTTCAGGACAGGATTTTATCGCAGGCTGTTCAGCAATCGGAGCGGGACTTGCAGTTATCGCAGGTATCGGACCCGGAATCGGTCAGGGTATCGCAGCCGGTCACGGTGCATCTGCAGTTGGACGTAACCCGGGAGCAAAGGGTGATATCACTTCTACCATGCTTCTTGGTCAGGCCGTTGCCGAGACAACAGGTCTTTACGGTCTGCTTATAGCCATGCTGCTTCTCTTTGTTAAGCCGCTTATGGGCTGATCGTCTTCACAAACGGCAAAATATGCTGTTTTGAAAGACTGCTATTTTACAGAGAGGAGGCAGAGGTTAAGTAATGCTGATATTGACAGAGAGCACGGGAGAGATGAGCAGGCTGTTCGACCTTGACATGCAGCTCTTAAATGACACTATCCTGTTAGCATGTGCCATGTTCCTGCTTTTCCTGGCTTTGAGCTATCTGCTCTTTAACCCTGTCAGAAAGATGCTGGAGGACAGACAGGCCCGCATTAAGAGCGAACTGGATGACGCAGCAAATGACAAGGAAAGTGCGCAGGCTTTAAAGGCTGAGTACGAGAGCAAGCTTGCAGCTGCCGATAAGGAAGTTGAAGCTATCCTGTCGGAAGCCAGAAAGAAAGCCATAGCCAACGAGAGCCGCATCATAGCCGAAGCCAAAGAGGAGGCCGCACGCATCATATCACAGGCCGAGAAAGAGGCAGAGCTTGAAAAGAAGCGCATAGCTTCAGAGGTAAAGCAGGAGATGATAAGCGTTGCATCTCTTATGGCAGCAAAGGTCATAAGTGCACAGGTTAACACTTCCATTCAGGATGAACTGGTGGAAGAAACATTAAAGGAGATTGGTGATACCACATGGCGAAGCTAGTATCGAAAACATACTCAGACGCGTTGTTTGATCTGGCTTTGGAAAAGAACTGCCTTGAATCCCTTATGGAAGAGACCGCCGCAGTAAAAGATGTTTTTGCGGAAAACGGCGAGCTCATGACTTTGCTCGTACATCCCAAGATCGTGAAGGAAGAAAAGATAAAAGTCATGGAGTCTGTTTTCAAAGGACGTGTTTCCGATGAACTGACGGGACTTTTATGCATGTTGCTGGAAAAAGGACATGCTAAGGACATCCCTTCAGTTATGGATTATTTCATAGAGCAGGGTAAGGAATACAGACATATAGGCAGGGCGACAGTGACCAGTGCCATGGCATTGGATGACGCGCACAAAAAAACGATAGAACAAAAGCTTTTGGATACAACGGATTATGTCAGCTTTGAGATCGATTACAAAGTGGATCCTTCACTTATCGGCGGCATAGTCATACGTATAGGCGACAAGGTTGTGGATGGCAGTATCCGTACGCGCATCAACAATCTTACACAGTCACTCAGAGGGTAAGACATTTACAGTCGTTATGTTTTATCCGCAGAATATTGAGAAAGCAGGTGAAAGCACTCCATGAATTTAAAACCAGAGGAGATCAGCTCGGTCATCAGGGAACAGATAAAAAAATACTCGAAGGAACTCGAGGTTTCCGAGGTGGGCACCGTCATCCAGGTTGCGGACGGTATCGCCAGGATCCATGGCCTTGAGAACGCCCAGATGAATGAGCTTTTGGAGTTCCCCGGCGAGGTTTACGGCATGGTCTTAAACCTTGAGGAGGACAACGTAGGTGCGGTTCTTTTGGGCAGCACCAGAAATATTAACGAAGGCGACACGGTTAAGACCACGGGCCGCGTTGTGGAAGTTCCGGTAGGAGATGCCATGACAGGCCGAGTTGTCAATGCCCTCGGACAGCCTATCGACGGAAAGGGACCCATCGAGACTTCGAAGTTCCGCCCGATAGAGAGGGTTGCCAGCGGCGTTATTTCCAGAAAATCGGTTGATACACCGCTTCAGACAGGTATCAAGGCTATCGATTCCATGGTACCTATCGGCAGGGGACAGCGTGAGCTTATTATCGGCGACAGACAGACAGGTAAGACTGCCATCGCCATTGATACCATCATCAATCAAAAGGGACAGGGCGTAAAATGTATTTACGTTGCCATAGGCCAGAAAGCTTCTACGGTTGCTTCCATCGTGAAGACACTGGAGGAGTTCGGAGCAATGGCTTACACCACCGTAGTCGCATCCACGGCTTCGGAGCTTGCCCCTTTGCAGTATATCGCACCTTATGCAGGTTGCGCTATCGGTGAGGAATGGATGGAAAACGGTGAAGACGTCCTGGTTATCTATGATGACCTTAGTAAGCACGCTACCGCTTACCGTACACTCTCGCTTCTTCTGAGACGTCCGCCGGGGCGTGAAGCTTATCCCGGAGACGTATTCTATCTTCATTCAAGACTTTTGGAGAGAGCGGCAAGATTGTCTGACAAGCTCGGCGGAGGTTCGCTTACTGCGCTTCCCATCATCGAGACTCAGGCGGGCGAC
>JAEEGL012517034.1_pt1 | contig 26090 bp, 14 predicted proteins | sample 9134231 | NCBI WGS metagenome assembly JAEEGL01 (sample SAMN16246548, study PRJNA631951) | gut metagenome | biome: gut microbiome; feature: rumen; material: fiber-attached | host: Bos | place: Iran: Karaj | collected 2018-10
CTTATTATTTTCTATTCTAAATTCATCAACTATTTTTTGAATTTTTTCATTTTTATCAAATTCTTTTTCCCAATTTTTTCCTTCTTCTAAAGGAATAATAACATTTATTTTTTCTGTCATTTTTGATTTATTTTATTTTTAAAATAAAATTTTAAATTATGTAAATGAATAAAAATGTAATATATAATATTTAAATAAATAAAATTGAAGTTATTTAAATTATTAATTATTACTGTAAAAATGATTCTATTAAAGATTTTAATATATCAAATCTATAGTAATTTGATATTTCTTTCAATAGGTATAATACTTCTTGAATAGAATTAAAATTTGAATCTGAAGTAAAAAATTCTTCTTCAAATGTTTTTTTATAATTTCCTCCACAATGACAATAAGAAAATAAAGGTTCATTTTTTTGATTTTTACATTTTTCACATTCAATATCTTGATTAAAATAATAATCAATCATATTTTGAACTTTTTTAATAATTAAATATTCAATCATTTTTTTATCAAAAGGATAATTACATTTTTCACAATTCCAATTAAAACTAAGAATATTATTATCTCTACATAAATCTAAATCAAAATTATTTGAACAAACTTCACAAATAATATTATGAACAATAAAAGTTTTACAAGGTTCTTTAAAATAAGTTTCTTTAGAATATTCTTCAGCTTGAATTAATTTTAAACAATTACTTTTTAAAACAATAACATTACTTAAAATATTTTTATCCAAAGATAAAACTTCACAAACATAATTAATATATTCAATAGCTAAATTAGGTTTTTCAATATAATTATTAGAACCTAATTTAATAGGATATTCCCAAATTGAAATAGATTTAGATTTTTTTTTTAAATTTAAATTTTTATTAATAACTTGTTTATAATTTCTAGTATCAACTAATTTATCTTTTTCATCAATTTCATCGTTAAATCCTTGATCAATCATATCTTCATCACTTGAATAATAATCACTTCTAAAATCATCTCTTGTAAAAATTGGAACTTGATTATTATTATTATTATCATTATCTATATCTTCATTAATTTCATTTTCGAATAAATCTTCATCTTCATAATCTTTCCTTTTTAACATTATATTTGGTAATATATTAAACATTTTTGAAGATATATAATCTCTTATTAAAAATGATTTAAATTCATTTATTGTTTCTATTACTTTATCAGGTTCTTTACTTGTCATTTTATATAATTTTATTATTTCTAAAATTTTATTTGCTTCTTCAACAGAAAGATAAATATTTCCATAAAAAGATTTTAAATTTGATAACATTTCAGCATCGCATAAATAGAAAAATTTATATAATTTAATTAAATAATCAGATATTATTGAAAGGAAATCTTTCTCTAAAATTTTAGGTAAATATTCACTTAAAGTCCATTTAGTTTCTAATTTTGGGATTTGAGATAAATTATTTTCATCTTCTTCAAATGAAGGAATTCCAGCATAATTATACATATCTCTAAATAAAAGCATTTTCCAAGATTTATTTTTTTCTAAACAAATTTGAGTAAAAATTGGAGTTCTTCTAATTGAATTTATTAATAAATCAATACTTTTATCAAAATCTTCATAATTTGATTTATCATTATAAATTAATATTTTCTTATTATCAGCATAAACAATTTTGAAACCAAAATTAATAATTTTCTGAATTAATAAATTAAAATATTTTTCCATTAATAAATTGATCATTCTATAAATAACCGGATCATAAAATTTAGAATTAAAAGAAGAAATCCATCTATAAAAATGAATTAATAAATAATCAGCAGTTTGAGCATATTCTAAAGAAATTTCTCCAATATCATTCAACCATTTTTCAACCATTTTTTTCAATACAATAAAAGCATTTGCTCCTAAAACAAATTCATCTCTTTCCATTTTATATCTATCAATTTTTTTTAAATTCTCTTCATGAGTATGAGAAACACCAATATTTTTTTTTTTCTCTCTTTCAACATATTGTAATTCATATCTTCCTCCAATATCTCTTAAATTATCACTTTCAATAATAGAATTAGCACAAAATAATCCAATATCAATTTCTTGAACATAACCTAAATATAAACCTTTATTAATAATTTTACTAAATTCTTTATCAATTTGACCATAAAAATCATGATTAATATCTCCTCCTCCTAAATCAGGAAAACCAGAATGTGAATACCATAATATTTGTTTAGACATAGTTAACATTCTTCCAAATATTACATCTATACAATATATTGCCATATCATTTTCGATATTTGATATTGGAATATTACAATAATATCCTATTTTCTCTCTTGAATTATATATTGCATATAAATCTATATAATGTTCTGTTAATTTTTTTATTGTAAATTTTATCCAATCTAATGCTGGGTAATTATTATCTTCTTTATTATATGGATATATTATTATCGGAAATTCTGATATTAATGTTAAACCTAAATCAAATAATTTTTCCTGAGAATAAAATGTTTGTTGGATTAATATATTTGGTATGTTTTTATTATTTAAATTCTGGTTTTTCGTATTGTAACGTATTTCTGATAAAAGTAAATTTATTTCTTTTAATGTTAATTTTAAATCTTGTCTTACATAAGATTCAACAGTAAAATCAAATTGAGGAAAATCAATTTCTGAATTTTCTTCTTGAATATCTTTATATATGTTATCTATTAATTTAGATATATTTGGTACTTCGATTTTAATTGATACTGGATTGACTATATAAAATTTAGCTATTTTTTCCTGGAATTTTAATAAAACAAAAATATGTCTTAAACCACAATTTGAATGATATAAATATATTTTATTTAAATAAATATTATTTTTAGTTTCACTTTCACTTTCTAAATTTTCATTTTTTCTTAAAGGAATTTCTGGATTTTTTACTTCGAAATCATCCATAATAAATTCAAATTGTTCAATAGGTAAATTTATTTTTCTTTTATTATTAAATTTAATTATACTTCCTAAATTTTTAATCACTTCATAAACTAAAGGAATTTTAGTTTGATAAACACCTTCAATTGAAGGAGTTACTAAATAATCATTGAAATTATTAAATGTTGTTATAAAATCTTTTTCTTCAAAATCAAATTCATATAAATTTAAAATTGGTTTATTTCTTGGTAAAATTAATTTAACTGGTTTAAAAACATCTGAAACATTTTGTTTCATTGAATTTATAAAAATTTTCCTTTTTACTTTTAAATTTATTTTAGTAATTATATTACCAAAAACAACCCATAAATTTAATAAACCTAAATTTTTTGGATTTTCCTTTACTTGAATAATATATATTAATTCTTTTCTAAAAGCATTTTCAATATTAATATTTAATTGTGTCATTCTTAAATTTGATATATTTGGTTTTTTATTATTTTTATTTTTTAATTTTTTCCATTTTTTTTTCTGTTGTTTTAACCAACCATTAAAATCATCATTAACATTAATAATATCTTCATTTTTTTCTTCTTCAACTTCTAAAAACATATTATTATTATTTTCATACTGAATCACATTTTTAGACATATATTTCTCAATATTATTAGCATTATTTTTTTTCTTTTTTGCACTATCTTCTTTCTTTCCTTTTTTCTTATAATTTTCATTATCTAAATCTAAATTTAATTTTTCTAAATCTTTTTCAACTAAAATCATTTTATCAACATAATCTAAATGAGTGAAAAAATTATTTAAACTTTTTTGTTCATTTTTCTTTCTACTCATTAATCTATTAACCCATTCAGGATATTTAATATTAGGAAAAGGATTATCCACTTTTTGCATAGCAGCAGGAATGATAATAATTTTAAGAATATTTCCAGCTAATCTTTCTTTATAATAATCCCAATCAATAACATCTCTCATATCAATATCATCGATGGAATAATCTTTTAACCATTTTCTCAATAATTTTTTTTTAACATTTAAAGGACTTTGAAAAACTACAGTTGGAATAGCTCTTTCAGCAATAGGAGCTTCCAGTGGCTTTTTACTAATAATAAATTTACTACATAAACCTTTTTCTCTTAATAATTCACTTCCTAATATTTCAGATAATCTCTTAGCACAAGTTATTGATGTTGATTTTTGAGAACCATATTCATCTATTGATTTACTCATCATTCTACTTTCTTCTATATAATCTAATAATTCTTCATCATTTATTCCTTCTCCATTTAATTCTAATATACTATACCATCTTCTTGCTATTTCTGCACATTCTAAATAACACTCTCTTAAATTTTTTCCTTTCAAAAATTGACCAAAAACTTCTTCTTGAAATATTTTTATTATTTTCAATTCTCCTCTTCTTTTCAATTCAAATCCTTTTAATTCTTGAATTTTATCATCAAAATCTATCACAATATATCTTTTCTTTAACATTTTCCCTTCTTCTTTTGCTGCTGGTAAAACCATACATTTATAAGGACCATCAATTTCAAAAAAAACACTCATTTCTCTTCTGACAATCCAATTATCATTAGCATCTTTTTCATTATAAACAGGGTTAGAATATTTATCATAAGTTCTTTTATTAAGCATAGATTGTGGAAAAGCAAAATTTATTTTTTTCCCATTTTTTAATCTAAACTTGTAAAATTCAGGAAAACCTTTAGGCAAGCAACACCAAATACCATCAGTATCTAATTCTAAAGGTTTTCCAATTTTTTCAATAAATTCTCTTGCTTCTGTAATTAAATGAGATCCTAAATATGTTACCATTGCTGCCATTTCCATTGAAAACCAACGAGATCCTTTTCTCATTACGTATCCATAAAATGAATTCAATATTATTTTATGTGCTAATTGAAGTGAATCATATAAATCTATCATATTTTTTGTATGTAATATTTCCTCCTGATCATTCTTATTATGAGCTTCTTCATTTTTTATTTTCCATTCTTTCACTTTGTATTTAAATTCATATCTTCTATCACGAAAATCACGTACTGTATCTACATAAAAGGAATTTTCTCTCATACAAACTACTCCTTCTTTTTCTTTTAATTTTTTTATATGTATTTGCTTATATACTTTACTACAATATGTTTTTACTCTTTTTATTATATTTTTCTTATATTCATCCTCATTTATATCTCCAATTTCCATTTCTTCATTATTCATTAATTCGAAATCGAATTGATATTTTAAATTTTCATATTCACTTCTAGTTAAAGGAAATAATTCACCTCTCCAAGCCCATTTCATATGTCTTTTACATTCATCAATATTATTATATAAACATTTTGAACAAATTTCTTCTGTTGCTATTGCAACTGGTTGCAATTTATTTGTTAATATTATATTAGGATACATTGCACCAACATCTAAATGATATATTAATGGATTAAGTGATACATTTAAATTTTTATTTGATATTTCATATAATGCATTTAATTTATCTTTTATGTCATTTACGACTTCATCATAATTTTCTATATCATCTTTACTATATTTTCCTTTATTTTCTATTTCCATAGAAAATTTTATATAATCTTCAGTTGAATTAATTAACTCTTCATAAGCTTTACAATCAAATTTAAATTCTGTTGGAATATCAACTCTATATATTCCAACATTTAAACATTCAACATGACCTCCAGAATAAGTTTCATTATCGATTAAATGTCCTTCGAAAAATTTTTCAAATTCACTGACTTGCTTTTGAGGAAAGATAATATTTCTTCTATAAGCTTGAGCCATAAGTAAATTTTCACAAAGAGTTCCAGAACCTTTTCTTAATACATCATCCGGAGCAAGTGGAATGATAGTACATAAAGCAAAAATAAAATCATGAATCATTAATTTATATAAATAATAAGTAGCTAAAGCATCAGAAACTGAATAAGCACAAAATTGTTTTGGAGTTTCTCTTGCATTTTGTACCATTTTTTCAGGATCGACTTCAATAGGATTATAACCTAATTTTGCTTTTGTTACTGCTTTTAAACCATGAGAACCTTGAGGTAAAAATGCATCTCTTTTAACCCAATATAAACAATCTATATGAATTGAATATCTTCCCATATATTCTCCTTCTCCTGGTTTATTTGATAATGTTATATTTTGAAGTCCTAAATCTTTCTCTAATGACATTCCATATACTTTTAATCTTGCTCCTATAAATGGTATGTCAAAGTAATCTCCATTAAATGTAACAAATATATTTGGACGGGTTTCTTTACAATGAAGGACAAATCTTTTTAAAAGTGATTCTTCATCTTTTTCATTAAATATATGAAAATTTCCTTCGAATTCTGGTTTAGGTGAATATTGAAAATCTTCAATTTCTTCACTAATAATACTTCTATTAGTGATTAAATAACCATCACCATCAATCATATATGAAATAAGCATAATTGAATCTATTCTAGCATCAGGAAATTTTAAAGGTAATTTTGTAGTTTCAATATCGAAAGCTAATACAGTTAAAGGATTTTTAGATAATTTATCTTGAAGATGCTCTATTATACATCCTGTATCTCTATTATATTTTATTTTATACCATAAACCACATCTTATCTCTTTATCTATACATACTCTACTATGATATAATACATCATCTTCTCTTATATCTTCTATTTTATCTTGAAGATCTTCTGTATCTTTAAAATCTAATATATTTAATACTTTTTTTTTTGCTTTTTTCTTTTGAATTATTGGTCTTAATGAATTACGAACTGAAACTAAATTTTGAACATTTTTAAAATTTACTTTTATTAATTTTTTCCTTATTCCTGATAAATGATTTGGTAAATCTAAATCTACTTTTTCTACTATTTCACTTGAAGATATTTTTCCTTCATATTGTTTTGAAAGAAATTGATGATAATCTTCTAAATAACCATCTTGAACAATAATATAAAAATAAGGTTCATATTTATATATACATTTTTTTAAAACATTACCATTTTTATCAGGAGTTTCTAAATAAAAATACATTAATAAACATGCTATTTGTTTATTTAATGTTATATTTTGATTTGGAATTAATGTTGTTTGACCTAATTCTTCTGGAACTGAAAATGATTTTAAATTTCCTAAATATCCTATAAATTCTTCATCTTCTTCTATAAAATTAATTCCTATTCTATTTTTATTATTATTTTATTTTACTCAGATTCAAATATTTCTGGATCAAAAAATTCTCTTTCTAATTTCTTACCGCCTTTTTTATCATTGTTTTTCATTAAATTTAAAAAAAAAATAATTTGTGTTTTCTATTTTTTTTAATTTTTAAATGGATGAGATAACGGTATATTAATTTATTATATAATTAATTTTTTGAATTTTTTATTTTGATAATAATAATCAAAAACTCAATTGTATGACTTTTAATAATGGTCATTAAGTTGTTAAATATAATATTTATGAAGTTAATATTATTTTTTCTTCATGTTATTGAAATATTTGTTTTAGTTTATTTTTTTAAAATATTATTTATTTAATTCATAAATAAATAACTGAGGCTCCTTTTCCTAAAATAATTATAATAAAAATACTTTTTGAAAATATATAAGTTAAATTAAATAATGAATAATGAATTTATATAAAAATAAATCATATTTGAATAAAATATTTTCTATTATATTCAATATACAAATATATTTAATTCTTTATAACTTTAAAAATGGATAATAACAGCAAAATAATTTTACCAAAATCGAATAAATTAATTTCATTTCCAAAATCAATAGATAAGCCATTATTTATAAAAACAAATGTATTAAAATTGAAAAAGAAATCAAATAAATTATCATATGATGAAATATTAAACATTAATAAAGAAAATATAAATAATTACTCAAATTATTTAAGTGAAATAGTATATTCGGAAGAATTATATTATAACTCAAAACATATTTCATATGATGAATTAATAGATTATATAAATTTAAATGAACCATATGGAAAAGATAAATATAAAAACTTTAAATATTCTAATTATAAATATGATAATAATATTTATTTTTCTTCAAATTTTGAAAGTGGGAATTTAAGAATGGCAATAAAACATTCAAATAATGAATATGATTTAATAATAAGACCAGAAACAAATTCAACTCAAAATTTTCAATGGTTTTTTTTTTTAGTTGAATTAACAAAACCAATTAAATCAAAACAGTACATCATTAAATTTAATATAATTAATTTATGTAAAAAAAATTTATTATTTAATGAAAAAATAAGAATATTATCATATTATAATAATTATTGGTCAAGAGATACATTTAATATAAATTTATATGAAAATTCACTTCCTAATTATAATGTAGAATATGATTATAATGAAAATGATTATTATAATGAAAAATCATTTTATACATTAACATTTTCTTTTGATTTTTCAAAAATAGAAACAAATAATAAATATGTTTTTTTTTCATATTGTTATCCATATACATATTCAAAATTAACAAATTTTATTTTTTCATTAAATACAAAAAAATATATTCATTATGAAGAAATAGGGAAAACAATATTAGGAAATTCAATTTATATGATAATAATAACAAATTTTAAAGATTCTTTAGAAATAATGTCAAAAAAAAAATGTATTTTATTAACAGGAAGAGTTCATCCAGGAGAATCAAATTCATCATATGTAATTCAAGGATTAATAGAAAATTTATTAAGTAATGATGTATTAATAGATAAACTAAGAAAAAATTTTATTTTTAAAATTATCCCAATGTTAAATCCAGATGGAGTAATTTTAGGAAATTATAGATGTAATTTAAATGGTTATGATTTAAATAGAATGTGGATTGATTATAATGTTGAAATTTCTCCTTCAAATTTTTATGTTCATGAAATTATTAAAAAAACTATAGAAGATAGAGATATTTATTTATATTGTGATTTTCATGGTCATTCAGCTAAACAAAATTTCTTTTTATATTGTTGTAATAATAATAATAATGATGAAGAACTAAATTTTATTAATTTGTTTAATAGAGAAAGTATTTATTTTGATAAAAAAAATTGCTATAATAAAATTTCCCCTTTTAAAATTACTACTGCAAGAGCTGTTATGAAAAATTATTATGGAATTAATTTAAGTTTTTGTTTAGAAAGTTCTTTAACTTCTTATAAATTACCTAATGGCTCTATTTATCCTTTTAATATTGAAAGTTATAAAAAAATTGGAAAAGATTTTGTCATTGCTATTTATAAATTAACTAATTCTAAATTATTTAATTCTGATTTTAAAGTTATTTATTCTGATAAAAAAGATAATATTTTAAAAATAAGTAAAAAAAAATCTAAAACTGTTTTTTTACCTCCTATTATGCATCATAAAGCAAGTTATTCTGTTTCTTTATTAAATACAAATAACTATTAAATTTATATAAATATCTTAATTAATAATTCTAAAATAGTATAAATAAAAAAGGTAAAATTGGAAAATTAAATTTAATAAACTAATTGTAATAATTTTTTTATTCATAAATCGCTCAAAAAATTTTTTTCACAATTAATGAACATAAAAAGGGAAATCTTAGATTAAATGAAAAACCCAATAATTATTTTTTTAAAATTAATATAGTCAAAAGAAAAATTTTCCTCAATTTTCAGAAGGAATAAGAGATTTGATTTTTTTATATATTTATATTTAATATTTTTTTTAATTAAATAAAAAGCTATATTAATTTCTGATATATGGAATTATACATTAACAAAGTATTTGATAGATATAATTTGATTACTTCTAAAACAAGAGTATTAAAAACACTATATAAATCATTTTCATTACAATCGTTTCCGATTTTTTCAAAGCAAAAGAATATTTCTAAAATCAATTAATTCATTATTATCATTATTTCCAAAATCACATAATAAATGAAAGAATATTGTTAAGATGATAATATAATTTTTGTAAATGAGGTTTTTCATTTAAAGAATGTTTAATATGATTTTTAAAAACTGGAATAATATGAATTTGATTATCAAATAAATTATATAAACTTTTTTCACTTTCTTTACAATAACATATTGCTTCATTTTCATAACAACCATCACATTTAGTATTATTTAAATAACTTTGAGATAGCAATTTTTATTTATTATTAATATTTTTATTTATTTGAGAATTTTCAAAATTTTTCGAAACTAAATTATTATTTGATTCTCACATTTCTTCGGTTGAATTTTCTTCTAATTCTTTTTCTAAAAATTTTATTAATTTTTTTTCTTCTTCTTTTTTTGTTTTTTTGATGTTGATGATTTTACACCTTTTTTTCTTGTTATTGATTTTTTTAGAACCTGATGATTTTATACTCTTTTCTGATAAATCCTTTTTTGATGATTTTGATTTGGTTTTGGCATTTATTTTTATTTTATTTATATTATTTATTCTTTTTTTTTATTTAGTTTTATTTATACTTTTTTCTTATATTTTTATGTTTAATAATAAATACAAATATTTCATTTAATTATTTATATATATTTTTTTCATAAGAAATTAAAAAATGATATAATTATTTTATATATAAAAAAATTTTTAGTAATGGATTATTTATATGATTGTATTAATGAATTAAATAAACCATTAAATATAAGAAATTCAAATATAATAATAAAATATATTAAATCTCTTTCACCATTTATGTCATTAATGAATCATGAAATAAAAAAGAATCCATCTCATTTAGAAAACACAGTGAAAATATTTCATTATATGAAAAAAGAAAAAAATGAAATAATAGTAAAAGAAGGAGAAAAAGGAGATGAATTTTTTTTAATATTAAAAGGAAAAGTAGCAATATTAGTTTTAGAGCCAAAATATTATAATATGACAGAAGAAGAGTATATTCTTCATTTATTAAAATTAAAACAAAATAATGAAAATGAATGTATAAAACAAACAATAATACAAAATCAATTAATTTATCCTATTGAAGAGAACTTTGATATTTTATTAGAAGAATTAATAGGAAGAAAAACAAAACAAGGAAGTTATTTAGACAATGAAAAAATAATATTAAAAGCAAATGATGTTTATTTAAAAATAAAAGATAATAAAAACAAAAAGAATATAATGTCACCTGAAGAATATATAAATATTAATGAAGTAGATAATTCAATAATAGAGAATAATAATAATTTATTTGATGGTAAAGGAAATAAAAAAAATAAAGTTTTAATTATGTCTTATCAATTAGTAAATTATTTTGAAACTGGACAAACTTTTGGGGAAGTTGCTTTACAAAATTTAAATAATAAAAGAATTGCAACTGTTATTTCTGTTGAAGATTCACATATTGTTTTTATTAATAGAAATGAATATAATTCACTTATTAAAAATTGCATTGAAAGAAATATTAAAAAATTTTATTCTATTATTGATTCTTTTAATTTATTTAATGATGTTTCAAGATATATTTTTGATAAAAATTATTTTAATTTTTTCATCTATAAAAAAATCAATAAAGGAAATTTCCTTATTAATCAAAATGAAAAATGTAAAGACATTTATTTTATTTTTAATGGAGAATTTGAAGTTTATACAATAAGAAATATATTTGAAGTTAATAATTTATTAATATCATATAAAAAAAAATTAGTTAATTTAAATCCTGAAAGTAGAAAAGAATATAATTATCATGAGGAAGAAAAAGAAAATGATGATTTAATAATAAATAAAAAATTTAAAACTGAAGAAAGTAATAAAATTTTATTTCAAAAAAGAAAAATTAATTTAGGTATTCTAGCAAAAAGAGAAATTGTGGGTTTTTCTGATTGTTGTTTTATTTTTGACAAAAATGAAAAAAAAAGAAAAAGTTATTTATATTGTAAATGCATTTCACTATATGGAGAAGCTTATAATATTAGTCAAGAATTTTTTGATAAAATGATAAAATATGAAATTAAAGTTTTTAAATTAAAAGAAAAATATGAAATTACAAAATTAAAATTATATATTGAAATTCTTCAAAAGCATAAAAAAAGAATTTATGATAAAATTCAATTTAAAAATAATGAAATTTCAAAACAATTTTACTTAAAAGATTTAAAAGATAAAAATTTACATGAAAAAAATAGATTATATACTTTTGAAAATAATGCAAAAATTTTAAAGGAAAATTTAAAAATAAATTCAAATGAATATAAAACAATAACTACAAAAAATTTTTTTAACACTTTAAATAAATATTCAATTAAAAAAACAAGAAATAGAAATAATTCAGATAAATTACCAAAAATAATAGATGGATATAGTAAAGAAATAATTGATAAAAATCCAAATTATATTCATAAATATAAAAAAAATAATACTATTGATGATACTTATAGAATTACTTTAACTAATAGAAATTTATATGATAATATTTTTCATAGTTATGTTACTCTTTCAGATAAAAATTTTAATTCTGTTTCTGATTTTAATAATTTAAAACAATCTAATAATCATTATAGATCTTTATCTCAATCAATATCTGATAAAGTAAAAAATAAAAAAAATTTCAAATTAAAAAAATATTCATTTAAAAAAAACAAAGAAGCAAATATTTATGATATGCTAATTTTCGATAAATTTAATTCATGTTTTAATCAAGCATTAAGAACATTTTCAATTGATAAATCAAAAACTATAAATAAATAACACATAATATATTATATTTTTTTTCAAATAAATCAATATTAAACATATTAAACAATATTTAAAGATAAATTTTTAAAAAACAAAGTTAATTAGAAATTATTGATAAAAGTTTTATTGACTCTTATTTGAGAAATATTAAAAAATGATTCCTTTTAATAATGAAAAAAATTTCAATAAAAATACAAAACAGAATAAACAACAATAAATAATTAAGATATTAAAGAAGGTAATTATACTGATGTTAAACAAAAAAATATAATCATTTAAAATGAAGGAAAATTATAAATAATAAAATATATATTAACTTATTGAATAATTAAAAAAATAGTAATATTGTATTTATACATTAATATTATCTTTTATAACAAACAGAAAAAATTAAGTATTTTATATATAATATATAAATTACTTTTTATTCACTTTTTGAACGTTCTTTAATTTCATCCTTTAAACATTCAATTTCTATAATATCACTTATACTCATTTTTGGAATTTTAATAAAATCTTTTTCTTCTTTTGGAAAATTTTCATATTGATATTTAAATTGATATTTTCTACTATAATTTTTCATAGTAGAAATAAAAATATTATCATGAAAAAAAATATTATTTTGTTTAAAAATTTCTTTTTTATTTCTTTCAAAATGTTTTTTCATAATATTTTCAACAGGACTAAATTCTTTAATTAACATTGAATAAACTTCTTTAGAAATTTTTTCATTTTTAATTTTCTCTTTTAATTCCTTTTTCCTTTCTAATTCTTTCATATGATTAATATTTTTTAACATAATATTTTCAATATTCTTTTTTTTTTCATCATTTAAATTATGTAAAATAATAACAGAACTTCTTCTAAATCTAGGAAATTTAATTATTGAAGATAATTTAGGAGAAATTAAAGAAAACCTATTAAAAGGAACTTTAATAGAATTTTTATTTTTACTTGATCTTTTATTATCTTTTAATAAAGAATTATTTTTATCATCAGAATTTAAATGAATAATATCATTATTTTCTTCTTTTAAATGACCGATATAAAATCTTTTTTTCTTTTTTTTTTCTAAATTTTGAAAATTTCCTCTTTCAGTATTTTGACCAGAAGATAATTCATAATCTTTTGGAATTTTTATTTTATAATGTCTTATATCTGTACTTCTCTTTTTCAATGAATTATTATGTTTTTTTATTATATTTAATATTGGAACATGATAATTATTATATTTCTTATATCCTAATTCTTTTTCTATTTTTAAATATTCTTTTTTATCTTTTTTTCTCTCTGTCTTTGAATAATACGAAGGAATATTTGTTAATAAAAAACGATCTAATGTTTTTATGTCTTTTGATGATATATTAAAATTTCTTTTTTTTGAATTTTCTCTTTTTTCTTTTTTTGGATATAATGAATTTTCAGAAAGAGATTTTATATGAGAAAAAGAAGATTTTGTATAATAATTAGTTATATCTGTTGTTCCTGTTTTTGAAGATAATAAATCTTTAATAATTAAATTTCGACTTTTCATTATATTTTTTTTAATTTTTTATTTTTTTTGGGAATTGTTATTTATTTATGTAATATTTTTTTTATAGTAAAAATGAATAAGAATATTATGATACTTAATTTAGAAAAATTTAATTTTGATGAAAATAAATTTAAAATTCCTTTTTTATTCGAAACTTGGAATTGGGAAGGTGATGAAAGTATTTTACCTTTTAAATGGATTGATTTAATTAAATATTCAGAATTATTAGAAAAAAAAAATGAAAATTTTGATTTTGATAAAATTAATATTTATTTAAAAGATAATTATTATGGTTTAAATAGTTTTGATAAATTAAGTTTCTTTTTTATTACTAATAGATCTGATGTTACTGGATGTGCTTATTTAAATAAAAATAATGGTTTAATTGATTATTTTTTGGTTAATAAAAAATTTTTTGGTAATGGAGTTGAATATGGTTTATTTAAATTATTATATAATAGAGCTATTGAACTTAAATTGAATTCAATTTCTATTAATTTAGATTTAACAAACTTTAAAGAAGATTTTTTTTCTGATATTGGTTTTATAAAACCTTAATATATTATAATTAATAATTTAAATTGAAAAATATTAATTTTTATAATGAAAATTTGGATTAATTTGAAAAAATCTTATGTTATAATAAAGAAACTTACAATAAATGTTATGAAAAAATAAAAGTAAATTTTATGAAATTTTTTCAAAATCATTAAAAAGAAAAAAAAAATAAAAAAAATTATTATTCAAATAAAAAAAATGAACAAAAAAAAATAAAAATTAAAAATAATAAATAAAATGAGAAGATCACATTTAACAAAACCATTAATAACATTATATGGAAGAATAATATCAGAAAAAAACAATCAAGACATAATATACAAAACAAAAAATTTAGCATTAAACAATGAAGAATATTCAAAATATGTAGATACATACGAAAACTCAACACAACTTTCTTCATTTAAAGAACCAAATACTTCATCTTATCCTTTATTTAGAAATTTAGAATATATTTCTTTACAAAGATTAGATAATCAAACTTATGAACATTCTTTTAAAGGAAAATTACAAAAAAAAATAAATAAAAATAAATTTAAAAAATTATTTTTAGGAGCTGAAATAAATAATATTAAAACTAAAACTAAAACTGAAACTGATTTTAATTGTGAATTAGAAACTCAAGGAAATACAATTTTAAATACAATAGAAAAAATAAAAAAAAATGAAGAAGAAAAAATTGATCATCAAAATTTATTTTTATTATGTGAATTACTTTTTAAAGAAGAATATTATAAAGATTGTATATACAACGAAAAAAAAATATTTAATCATATAGAAGAATATGAAACATATTTAAAAAATAAATTAGTTTTTATGAAAGGAGCATCAGAAAATAGATTAAATATAACATCAAATTTATCTCATTCATTTTTAAATAAAAGATATGGTAAAATAGATTTAATATTAAATTCAATAAATATAGAAATTATAAAAGAAAATGAAGAAAATAAAAAATTAAAAATTGCAATTCCCTTTGATTACACTCCTTCTTTTTATTTATGTACATATGATGAATTAAAACAAATATTATTAGGTTTAATAATAATAGATAAAGAAAAAAAAAATTATAAATTTCAAACAAATTATTTTGAAAATTATTGGACAAAAATATTTGATAATTATGGTGAAATTATTCATTATAAAAATTTATTTAAATCTTTTAGAGATATTGATATTATTGGTAAAATTCAAATTCCTTCTTCTAATGATTTTTATCAATTTTTTATGAAACAACATGAAGAAGAATTTTATAATGAAGAAAATTTATCAATTGAAAATGTTTATGATTGGAAATTTAGAGATGTTTATAATAAAAAATTTAATACTTCTATTTTTAATTCTAATATCTCTCATTTTGAAATTGAAATTTTCTATAATAATGATAAATATATTGCATCTATTATTATGCCTTCTATTGAATTAAAATTATATAAGTTTGGAAAAAATTTAGTTGAGTTTTTAGATAAAGAATTATTTGTTTTTTGTTTACAAGAAAAATTCATTAATTGGGATTTCATTGTTACTAGATATTTATTTTCTTTGAAAAGATTTAGAATTTGTATTTCAAAGTTACTTTCAAAAACTCAAGCTAATTATTCTTATTTTAAAAATTTAATTTATATTTATAAAAATAATATTAAATTTTTTACTTTGAGGAGTGAGCCTTTAAAAATTTATAAATTTTCAGAAAATGATTTTTCATATTCTTTTATTCTCACTGATTCAAAAACCGAAAAAAATAATTTATTTAAAATTCTTCCTTATTCAATAAATGTATATTATTATCCAATAAATGAAGAAAAAATATTTTCATTTTATTTTACTTTAAAACAAATGAAAATATTATATTATGTATCAAAAAGAGAAAAATTAGAATCATTTATATTAAAATTAATTCACTTAAACCCCAAATCAAAAAAATTAGAATTAGATTATAGTTACTTTAATATCTTTAATAATTTTACAAATGAAAGAATAAAAGAATATTTAGAGATGTTTGAAAAAAGAGTAAAAATAAATAGTTCATACAATGTAACAGATAATAAGCCTTCAAAAATAACAAAAGAGACATTTCAAGTAATAATAATAAAACCACATTTTGAATCAATAAGATTAAAAGATATAGAATCATTATCAAATTTAAAAGATAATAATATGGTATATTCATGTACAAGTAATGAATTAAGTGATAAAATGTTAAATCAATTAGTTAATAATGAAATAGAAAATTGGCCAAAAATAATTCAAGGTTTTAATATTAATTTAGAAGATATGTATAATAGTAATAATTCTATCTTAAATAGAGATAAAACTATTACTTATAATTTTACTAAATTTACCCTGAATTCTAATCTAAGAAGAAATACTATATTTGATAAAAATGGTGTTTCTAAAAGACATCAAAGTGAAAAAAAATTAACTGCTGTTGCTGGAGGAAAAAAATCTTTTAGTAAAAGTAAAACTATATTAAATCTTAAAAAATAATAATATTTTTTTCACTAATTTTTTTTAAATTAAAAGTATTTTAATCTTGTATTTTTTGGATTCAATATTCATTTATTTCTTTTTTTTTGTATTTATTAATTTATCATTTTATTATTCTTATTTTCATTAAATTTACCATTTAATTTTGATTTGAATTTAAAATGTGATGTTTTTAATTTTTATTATTTCTGTTAATTATTTTTTAGATAAATGAATAATGAGAGAAAAATAGAGAAAGAATAGAATGCTAAGATTAAAAAGAAGATGAAGAAAGATGAGAGCAAAAAATAAATAATATAGCATTTATAAAAGAAATAAATAGTATAAAATTAAAAAAGATAAATTTTTTATTTAATTGTCATTTTTACTTTTAAAATATTTTGAATAAAATATAGGAAAAATGCTAAAAAATATCTTTAAAGTCTTTCTTAATTATATTTAAACATTTGATAATAAAATATACAATGAAGAATATGATGAAAAAAAGAAAAATTTTATTTTTTTATAAGAATATTAAATTTAGATATTTTTTCTTTTTTTAATTTTTTAATTAAAACTGATTTTTTTTATTTTTAATTTTTCAAATATATTTTATATATTTAAATGGTTTATGTACAAAATTATGAAAAATGGCAAATCACTTTTTTAAATGGCAAAAAATTTAACATTGTGAACTCTCAAAATGAAAATGAATGTTATAAAATTGAATTAAATAACAAGAAGAGTAATGAAATTAATGAACTTATTAAATCTTTTTTGCAATTTGATTTTTCAATTGATAATGAAAAAAATTTTAATATAAAATCTGAAACTTTCCCAATGAAAGAAAATTATGTAAGTATAAATGTTTTAAAATCAAAAAATATAAATAAAAATTCTTTAGAAAGAGAAATTTATAAAAAACCAAAAACTAACAAATTTAAAAATATAAATTCAATGGCTTTTTTTCCAATATTAAATATTATATTATTATCCTATTTTAATCAAAATGAATTAAAAGTATATTTTTATATATTTGAATTAGAGAATCAAAATTATAAATATAAAGCAATTATAGATAAAGGAGATAGTGAAAATACAAAAATTACTTATATTTGTGTTAAAGAAGATGATGATAAATATTTTTTAACAGCATCTGAATATTTTACAATAAAAGAATGGACAATTGAAAAAAAAGAGGATAAATATTCTATAAGCAATGGAAGAACAATAAATGATACAGCACATAATGAAGAAATAATTAAAATATTATATTGGAAAGATAAAATTATATCTTTATCAAAAAAAGAACCAATTAAATTTTGGAAAAATGAAAATGCAATTTTATTAAAAAAATATAATACTATTTATTCAATATTAAAATTAAATGATAATGAAATTGTTGCTTCTGGACTTGGTGGAACTTTTTTTTATGATTTAAATGAATGTAAACTCAAAAAAATATTAGATAATGTTAAATGTCAAAATAAATATTCTTTAATTAGAATTAATGAAAAGGAAATTCTTACTTTTTATAAAAATACTATTTTCATTGTTTCAATAAATAGTAAAGAAATTTCTTTAACACAAACAATTGAAATCGAGAATTACGTAGGAATAATTAAAAAAGGTATATTTTTATTTCTTCTAAATTTCAAAAATCAAGAAATTTATGCTACAGTCTATACAGTTATTAAAAACAAAGAACAAAAAAATACCATTAATCCTTTGAATCCACCAGGTAATATCTCTTTAGCTTCAGGTAATCTTACTTTTTTATGTGATTCTCAAACAAATTTTTTTGCTTTATATACATTAAGTGGAGAGGTCACAATGATAAATATTGACTTTTTTTCTTTTTTAAATCTAGAAATTTGAATGATTTTCTATTTTTATTAAATACTGATTCACAATAATAATATTTCTTAAAAATAAATTTGAATAAACAATAAAAATTAATGAGATTATATTTTTTTTATAAAACTAATATTATTAATTCCAAAAGAAAAAAACTCTTACAAGAAGCAAATCAATTTTTACTCAAATAAGAATTTATTTTCATGCAAATAAAATGGTATATTAATAAAAAAAAATTAGATAAATTAATTAGAAAAAAACATATTTCAAATAAATATTTCATTAAAACAATTAACAGAATTTAAAAAAGAATATAATAAAATTTCAATTAAATTTATTTCCATTTTTTAGTAAAAGAATTCCAATAAAATTATGTATATCAATTTTTTTGTTTTCCTTCAATTGTAGATAATAGAAATTTATTTAAATGTTATGTAAAAATTGGGAAACCCAAAAAAATGAAGATTTAATTCAAAAAATAATTTCAATAATTTTAAACATTCAAATTTTATAAATACATATGATAAATATGTAACGTATTATAAATTATCATTTCTTCCTTAGTGATTTAGTATAACTGATCAAAGTTATATAAATTATTTTTCATTAAATAACGAAAATTTTTTTAAAATACAAATTTAATTTTTTACCGAAAGAATCTTTTTTTATTTGACTGATATTATAATTATTTACTTTTTACTTTTTTTAATTAAATATAATTAAATAGATTTTCTTGAAAGAGAAAAAAATAACTTATATTTTTTCAATAAATAAACAGGATTTTTATAGAGGAAGAATAAACAATGTTCAAAAAATAAATGAAAGGAATAAAGTGATAAATAATGAAAATAATGATTGGGAAGATAATGAAGAAGATGATTTTGATAAAATTGAAAATGAATATATGAAAAAAAAGGAAAATGAATTAACAATATAAAAGATAAAGAAGTTGCTCTGAATAAATATAAAAAAGAAGAAATAAATGAAGAAAAAGAAAAAATTGATGATAATAATATAATAAAAAAATTGATATTTTTTATAAGAACGATGATAAAGATAAACATTCAAATAATTATCAACATCAAAAACAATTTTTTCCAAGTTTATATCAAAATACATAAAGGAGAAGTTAAATCAGGAAGAATAAAAAGACCTAGTAATAAAGAAAAAAAATTATTTGAAAATTTCCAAAATGTAAACAATAATATTTGGAATAATAATTTAAATTACTATAATTTTCAAAGTAATATTCAACAATATGAAGTTAATAAGTTAAAAAATGATTTTATTCTTCCTTCTATTTATAATAAATACTATTCAAAATAAATATAATAATATTTTTAATGGAAATAAAACTTTTACTACTTTTTCTAACATCAATGGAATTAATATAAATGACATATAAGCTTATAAATTATATGTTAAACTAAATAAGTTAATTATTTATTTTTAAAATAATATGTAAAATATCTCCATTTCTTACACAGTAATCTTCTAATATTTTTTCGGGGTTAGAAACTTCAAAATCTTTTCCTTTACATACTATGCGAATATCTCCGGGAATAACACCTAATTTCTCAGCAATTTTTGGTATAACTTCTGTTTTAATTTTGTCTGTACTATTACAAATTATATCGCAGTCTTTTCTGTGGAGTGCTCTGATTGTTAAATTTAAAATCTTACTCATTTTATTATTACATAGTTATCTCTTTTTTTTATATTTTATTTTGGAGAAACTTTATTTATCATAATTAATTGATATTAATATTGATTAACTATAATTGTAAACTTTAAATATGCAAAATATGAGGAAAAGTTTTTATTCTGTTTTAATTATGAAATTGAATATTTAAAAAATATTAATGAATTCTTCAATATGATATAATTTTAAAAAATTTGATTGTACAAATTTAGTAGAATTGTTTGAAGAAAAAGTAAAAAATTATCTTTTCATATGTGATTGTTCCTAATTATATTCAAATTAAAGAGTTTGTTTTTGATTAAAATTTATGGAATCTATGAAAAATTTAGTTAATACTATTAAAAAATATAAGGAAAAAAAAGAAAATAATATTTTTGAAGCTAAAGTTTTAACTGAATTATTCAATTTCATTATGAATTATTAATTAAAAATAAAAAAAGAATGAACAAATTATAAAATTTTCTAAACCCGATATTACAATATACTAAATAACTGAAAATCTAAATAATAATTTTTTAATATAAAAAAAATTATTTTTACATAAATATATAAAAAAGAATTAATTTCACAAAACAAAATTGTTTTTTGAATGGAAATGAATGATAAAGAAAATTCAGAAAATATAAAAAAAGAGCAAATTTTAAAGAGAACAACATTAATCCAAGAAAATGAAAAAAGTAAAAAAAAGTCAGATTCCTCATTAGAAACAACTAAAGAGGAAAAACCAATATTAAATATAAAAGAAAATTCTTCAAACGATATAGGAAAAAATGCAACATTAGCAAATTCAGATATATCTTTAAATGATATGATAAAAATAGCATTAACAAAAGAAATAGATATAAATAGTTTAATGATAAAAAGTAATTTTTCAGATAATGAATTATTAAAAAAAGGTTTTTCCTTATATAATGCAGAAAAAATATTATTATTAGGAAAAGGATTTTTTGGTATAATTGAGAATTCAACAGTTGGAATAATGATATTAACACAATATAGATTTGTATTTAAATTTCTATATGAAAAAACTGAAAAAAAAATGAATTTTTCAAATGACTTTTTTAAAATTCCATATATTTTAATTACAAAAATAGAGAAAAAACCATATAGAGAACCAAATATAATATCAATAATAATTAGTGTAAGAGATGGAAGAAATATTCAAATTTATATAATAGGAGAAAACCAGAATAAATTTTTAGAAGAATTACAAAATAAATCTTTTCCCTTAAAATTCGATTTATTTTCTTTTCCTAAGGATTTTAATGATGATTTAAAAAGAGAAAAAGAAGAATTTAATGGATGGAAAATATATGATATGTATAATGAATATAAGCGTCAAGGTATAAATTTCCAAGATGAAAAATTTCCATTACGTTTATCACACATAAATTCAAATTATAAATTAATACCAACATATCCAGATAGAATAGTAATACCAAGAATAATAACAGATGAAGAATTAATAGAAGCAAGTAAATATAGAACAAATAATAGATTACCTACATTATCATATTTATATAAATTAAAAGACTCAAATAAATTTTCTGGTATTTGGAGATCTTCTCAATTTAAAGGAGGTTTAATGGGAGGAAATAAAAGTGATGATGATGTTAAATTAATTCATTCTATTGAAAATTTAGGAATTGGAGAATTAATTATTTATGATGCAAGACCTTATATTAATGCCTTAGCTAATCGAGTTAATGGAGGTGGATTTGAAAATGTTGAAAATTATAGTAATGTTATTTTAAAATTTTGCCAAATTGAAAATATTCATAAAGCTAGAGATTCTATGGATAATTTAAGAAATATTTCTAATAATAAAAATATTATGTTTGATAAAAATTTCTGGAGTAAAATTGAACAAACTTTATGGTTAGATTTCATTATGAATTTATTAAAATTTGCTCATGAAATTAGTGAAAAAGTTAAAAATGGAAATAATGTTTTAATTCATTGTTCTGATGGTTGGGATAGAACACCTCAATTAGTTACTTTATCTCAAATATTATTAGAACCTTATTATAGAACTTTAATTGGATTTGCTGTTTTAATTGAAAAAGATTGGTTAAGCTTTGGTCATCCTTTTGCAAAAAGAAGTGGAATTTCTGAAAAAAAAGAAGAAAATGAAAATGAAAGATCTCCTATATTTATTCAATTTTTAGATTGTGTTCATCAATTATTAATGCAGTATCCTAATTCATTTCAATTTAATGATGAGTATTTAATTTTTATTGCTTTACATTATAATTTAAATTTATTTGGAACTTTTATGTTTGATAATGAAAAAGAAAGAATTGATAAAGATGCAAGATATAACACTCCTTCTTTATGGACTTTTATTTTTAAAAACAAAGATAAATATATTAATCCTTTTTATGATGAAAATTCTCAAAGAGTTATTCAACCTAATTATGGATATTATAATATTAAATTATGGTATAATTATTATTTAAGATATAATTATAATATTTTTAATAATACTTTTGCTTTGAAGGAAAATGATAAAAAAATCTACTTTTATGATAGTGAGTCTTATTATAATTATGTTAAAAAAGAAGAAGATAAAAAAATCAAAAAATATAAAAATGCTTTAAGCGAAGTTTATAGTGTTTTGAAAGATAATGAAGAATTATATAATCAATTATCTTCAGAAACTAAAAAATTATTAGAAAATCCAAATACTTTAAACAAACCAAAATCCATTTTTTCAAAGTTGACTGAAAAATAATAAAAAACAAAATAAAACTTCTTATTTATTATTATTTATTTATTAAAATAATCGTTAATTAATAAACCAAAAAAATAGAAAAATTTAAGAAAAAAAATTGAAAATTCGATGTTTTTTATTTATGAGTTTGAGAAGTAAATATATCTTTTATAGTTATTTCCAAAAGAAATAGATGTCTTAATAAATAATATTTTCACTTCTTTTTTAAAAATCATTTAAATCTTTTTCTTGGGAAAATCCTTTTTCATTATTTTTAACATTTTTAAAATAATGGTATTGGAAATGTTCTTTTGAATAGTAATTTATATATTCAATCTATTTTTTTTTAAGGAATTAACAATCTTTCTATAATTTAAAAAAAACAAAAAATAAAAGTTAATTGATTTCTTTATTAATTATTTTATTACATATCCATCTTAACTTTCAAATTTAAATAAAAAATGTTTTATAATAATTCTATATAAATTTCCTCTTCAAAAAAATTAAAATTTAAATTAAAAAATGCGCCATCAAATATCTACATTATCAACAGATCAATCAGATGAAAATATAGATACAACTATTTCAATAAACAATGACAATAATGAAAACATAAATCCTAACCAAAACAAAAATAATGAATTTGAAATAAAACATAAGAATAAATTAATAAAACAAAAAGAAAAAAAAACATCGAATATTCAAGAAAGATATTTTGGGAAAAACTTAATAAATTATAATAATAATGAATTAAATGATACAAATATAAATAATCTAAATGAAAAACAAGAAATTTCTTTTTCAGTGAAATCAACATTTACTCTAAATAAAAATAATTTTTTATCTCAGCCTTTATTACCAATTGAAAAATGTACTTTTGAACCTTATGAATTAGAACAAATAAATAATCCTCAATATTGTATAGAATATTCAAAGGAAATTTTTTCTTTTTTAAAATTAAATGAAAATATAAATATACCATTATATAAAAATACAATATTATCTAAAACTGAAATTTCAGAAAGATCAAGACAAAAATTAATTGATTGGATAATTTCAGTTCATACTAAATTTAATTTATTACCAAATACATTATTTTTAACAGTAAATTTAATTGATAGAATAATAGAAAAAAAATCTGCATATATAAAATCATTTCAATTATTAGGAGTAACGGCTTTACATATTTCTTCTAAATTTGAAGAAATTTATCCTCCTGAAATTAATGATTATATTTTTATTTCTGGTAATTCTTTTAAAAAAGAAGATATTATTAAAATGGAAAATAATATTTTAGATCAATTAAATTTTGATATTTTATGCATTTCACCTTATATTTTTTTAGATAGATTATATTTTATTTCTAGAGAAAATAATATTGATATTTATTATTTATGCTCTTTCTTTATTGAATTTAGCTTTTTAAGTGTTGAAATTATGAAAAATAAACAAAGTTTAATTGTTGCTTCTATGTTTTATTTATCTTTAAAATTTGTTTATCCTAAAAAATATAATATTTGGGATTCTAAATTTCAAATTCATACTGGGTATAAAGAAAATATTATTAAAAGAGTTATTAAGGATTTTATATGCTTTTTCAAAGCAAATATTAAAGATAAAAGAAATAAAATTAATCCTCTTTTTATTAAATATAATCATGATAAATTTGGAAATATTTCAGAAAAATATTTGGGGAAATATAAATAAAAAAATTATCTTTTTTGTAAATAATTAATTTTTCTTTTGTTTATGATAAGATTATTTAATATATATAACTAATTATCAAAAGTTATTTTTTCAAATTAAAAACAAACTAATTTTTTCATTTTACAACAAATAAAAAATAAAAAAACATTCAAATTTATATTTCCTAAAAAAATATAATTTGATTCATATTTTTATAACATATAAAATGTTTTTTTAATATTTTAATTTTTATTTTTATTTTGTGTTTTTTTCGTTTGTTCAAAAAATTTTTATTTTTTTTTTTAATTTTTTTTCAGGTTTTGTTACATTTATTTTCTTGCGAATAAAAATTTTTTATTTTTAAACAAATCATTTTAGAAAATTAGATTTAATTTTAGATTCTTTGTTCTTTAAAAGTATTTTTGATAATCATAAATAATAATTTCATCAATAATTTTAATAAATTTATTTCTTAAATAATTATTCAAAATACCATTTATTCCATAAATTATACTAAAAATAATTTATAAAAAAAATAAAAAAGAATTATAAATTTTTAATTCATCGGAAAAGAACTAAATATAAATTAATATAAAATGTATATAACTTCAAAATTCCAAAATAAATAATATAAAATGAAGAAAATTTTTTCTTTATTATTAATTTCATTATTGGTCAATATTCTTGCTGATGAAAGAGTAGTACCTGACCATCGTTTCCCTGTTCACCAACAAGAACAAACTCAAAAACAACAACAAAAAGTACAACAACCACAACAACCTCAACAACAAAAACATCAACAACAAGAAGAACAAAAACACCAACAACCACAAGAACAAAAACATCAACAACCACAACAACAAAAACACCAACAACCTCAACAACAAAAACACCAACAACCTCAACAACAACAACACCAACAACCTCAACAACAACAACACCAACAAC
>JAEEGL016969253.1_pt1 | contig 26090 bp, 20 predicted proteins | sample 9134231 | NCBI WGS metagenome assembly JAEEGL01 (sample SAMN16246548, study PRJNA631951) | gut metagenome | biome: gut microbiome; feature: rumen; material: fiber-attached | host: Bos | place: Iran: Karaj | collected 2018-10
CTTGAAGACGACGAGGTAGATAGGGCCAAGGTGTAAGTACAGTAATGTATTCAGCTGATGGTTACTAATAGGTCGAGAGCTTCACCAAGAAGGTGTAAGTTATTCCAGGATGGAAATCTTCTGTTTTGTATTAGGTTGTCAAGATTGCTGTTACTTTGGTAGTTCATAAAGTGCAGAGTTTGTATTTAATTTTTTCATCAGAGACGCTTCGGCGGCTCTTTTTTTATATTACAAAAAATGAATATCCTTTTTACCCATAAAGCATATAGTTTTTGGTTGTTATTTTATTTATGCGGTATTAAACTGATTTTTGAAAATATATTTGAAAGTTATATTTACGTCTGGATAGAAATGTATCAGGAGGAAACTGAACATGAAAAGAGTGTTTTATACTTTAAAACGGCTTGTTGCGGTGGGACTCATGGCTGCACTGCTTGTAAGTGATATGCCTCTGAAAGCATTGGGTAATGAATATTCTACGCAGGAGCAGGATGTCTCATATAACGAGGAAACTTCTGATAAGCAGGATATCTTCGGGAATGAAGACCCTGCGCAGGATGAAGTGCAACCGAATTCGATTTCCGAAAATGAAAGGGAATCCGATGTGACGGGTTCTGATGAGGAAGAAGAAATTTGCGATGAACTGGTTGAAAACCAGAATGATGCGGACCTTAAACCTTATCCCACGTATGCCGGCGGTAACGGAACGGAGGAGAATCCGTTTCTTATAGCATCTTATGCGGATCTTGTAGCACTGAGAGAATATTGCAACGATCAGGATGAGTATGTAAGTCACAGAGACGCATTTCCGGGTCTTTACAATGGGCCGGATTTTCCTGTTATTGGTTACTACCGTCTGACTTCTGATATCTATTTTCCTTCAGCGGAGCCATGGAAAGCTATAAGTACTTCAAATAGTCTAATTGTTTTATGCTTTGACGGAGATGGACATACGCTTTACAACATGGTGTTTGAAGCGGATGAAGAATTTGCATCATTAAGTTCGAGATATGAAACCGACAACAGGACATCTCTTTTCGGTGCCAGAGCAGGGACGATCAAGAATCTGACTATATCCGATGTCACTATTCGATTCCCGAAACTGAAAAGTGCTGAGAAAGCTTCCTGCTCAGCTTACATTTTCGCACAGTCATGTTCTAAACTCGAGGGATGTTCGCTGAAAGGAACGACAAAGATTTTAAATGAAAATAACGCAGATGTTTATAGGGCATCAGTATATCTGATGACCGGTCATTCAGATAACGGTATATCAGACTGTTCCATTGAAGGGTCTATCAATGCTGAAAATTTACAAACCCTGGTGGGAATATGCGGGTCTATATATCCCGGTGGAACGATCAGCGACTGCAGTATCGATGCCGAGATCACTATGAACGGAGGATCGTTTACAGGTATTCTGGGATCAGTATTGCCTTCGGGTTCCGGAAAAGTTAATATTGAGCGCTGTACGACAGAGGGCCGTTTTGTTAATTACGATCTAAAAAAGGGCACGACAGCTGTGGAAGGGTCTATTGTCGGAATGGTAGAAAGCGCACAGTATAGTTCGGCTATCATATCAGACTGTGTCAATAAGGCCGATATTCTATCCTACAATTTTTCGGCGGGATTTTGTAAATATCTTGAGGGAGCCACGATAAAAGACTGTGTTAATGAAGGTAATATCAGCAGTCTTAAACAGGTTGCTGCCGGATTTACCTTGGCTTCGATGGACTGTACACTTGAAAACTGCCTCAACACCGGCACGATCCAAGGTACTATGGATTCGTTTAGATATGAATGGTACAGCAGCGGAATCAGTTCCGGACGTGCAGCAACTCATTCCGGTCACTCAAGTAGTGAAGCATCCAAGGTGATTGGCTGTGTGAATGAAGGTGAGGTAAATGGATACTTTGCCTCCGGTATTTACGGTGAGATGGATGAATTTAACTCAATCAATGGACCTAAGCCGGTAATTGAGAACTGTGAAAATCGGGGAAACATCACGGGAGTTGAACGGGCAGGAGGAATAGTCGGAACGGGAGAGTATCCTATTGTGGTCCATCGCTGTAAAAATACAGGCATGGTCAAGGGTCAGGAGGCAGGTGGCATAGCCGGAATATTTGAAGGAAACATGGCACAATGTGCCAACCGCGGAGATATCAGCTGTGTGGCAGGCTCTAAATATAACAGTTTTGTCGGTGGTCTGGTTGGTACGCTCTACCGCGATGGAATAATTTCAGACTGCTACAGCGCGGGCGAGATAAAGAATATATATGATTATTCCTCGGCGGGAGGCCTTTTTGGAAGAATTTATGGTACTACCAATGGGGATATTAGAGAGATTGAGAACTGTTACTCTGTGACTAAACTGTCAGGCAAGCCCGGCAGTACCGCAGGTGGCATTGTCGGTCAGTTAAAGGACGGGTCGATTTCTTTTACCCGATGCCACTATCTTACAAATAGTAAGTACGCGGCGATAGGAAAAAATGATACCGATATTGGCTTAAGTGCCAATACTGATGATGAACTCAAAAAGCAGGATACCTATAATTACTGGAATTTTGGCGATATATGGATGATAGGGACCGAAGATGGATATCCTTATCCTGTTTTACGCTATGACGGTATAGAGATCACCTTTGACTGTAACGGAGGAAAGATCGGAGATAAGGAACTGATAACAAAGAGGACTTCTTCGACCGGAAGGATAAGTTCTTTACCGTGGCCTAAATACCGCGGAATGAAGTTTTTGGGATGGTTTTCCGACAGTGAGGGCGGCGAAGAGATCACCAAATCTACGGTGTTTACGGATCCCACGACAGTATATGCCCACTGGGAAGCGAACCCGAATTGGGGCGTTATAGCGATTTCAGAGCAGACTCCCGCCCCGGGAGCTCGTGCGCTGATACCCGATGACTATCTCACGATCAGTTTTCAAACAAGCGAAAAAGTAGTTATCAATGAGTCCGAGGATGCAGGATATATTCATATATACCTTAAAGACTCAGGAGAGGAATTGTTGACTCCAAATGTAGGCAGAGTAGTAAGTATAACCAATCGCTGGCTTGGCAGTCTGGTAAAAGTCAGAGTAACTGGATTGAAGCTTTCCACAAGCAGCGAGTATGTCATTGCGATAGATGATAACTGGCTTGTAGGGGAAGAGGACCCTGACACATCCGTGACCGTGGATTACGGTGACTGGTGTTTTTCCACGGGAGCGCGTGTAACATACCGTGATGAGAACAAGAAAACAGATGTTGAAATGCCATATGTTTTCGACTGGACGGCAGTGGATTTTTCGAAAAGTTCCTTTGAATACAACTGGGAACTTTCCATGATCGCCTACGGAATGACTCTGAGCGCTTTCGAAAGTTACGGAAAGGTTGAGACTTCTAACGGAGAATACGGTGTCAAAAACGCGGAAAAGTTTCTTGTTGAGGGGCTGCGTTTTGACAAGGATAGTTTTAAATATAATGAGGGATATAATTATCCTCCGAAGACTTACACCATCGGTGTCTGTGCAGCAAGTAAAAAAATAGATGTCGAAGGTGAAGAATACACCTTTGTAGCTGTACCAATCCGTGGAGCCGGATATGAAGCGGAGTGGGCCAGTAATGTAAAAGTCGGAAACGGAGCTACACATGAAGGATTTGAAGATGCGGCTTCGCAGGTAATAGATTTTCTCAAGGATTATATAAAAAAGCAGAGGATTACCGGCAAGGTTAAGATACTGGTCACCGGTTACAGCAGGGCAGGAGGTACCACGAATCTGGCTACGGCCATGATCGATAAAGGTGCGTTGGATGATATTTCCGGGATATCACTCGAAAAAAAGGATGTATACGGTTTCTGTTTTGAACCGCCGGCGACTACTACACTGTCAGAGGCGAAAGATGAGAGCAAGTTTGGTAATATCTATAGCTTTATAAATTATTGTGATATTGTACCAAAAGTACCGGCACTGGCAGGGTGGGGATTCACTCATTATGGAAAAGAATTGTACTACCCTGATCAGTTTACGAAATCAAAACTTTATTACAATATGTATAAGGAGTTTGATCAGAAATATCACGAGTATACGGGACAATGGTACGATGATACAGAATTTGTGGATCATTGCAATACAGCCGGAAATCTTCGTACATGGTTGGACCTTTTTACCAATGATCTTTGTCAGACTGTGAGCAGAGAAGATTATCATGAGATAGAATTCGGAGTTTGGTATTTGGCCGGTGAGATCAGTGATTTTGACTTGATCAACAAGATAGAGGCATTTCTTTTAGGAGTGGCTACTTCGGGTACAAAGACAGGCAATGAACTGTTAAGTCATTACATGTACTCTAATGATTTCGAAAAAATTGTTGATACCGGCAGGCGGATGAATAAAAAACTCCAAAACCTCTTTCTTACACACAGAAGGGATCCGAGCGGAGAAATTAGAGGTGTTGCAAACTTATATCTTAATTTTTCCGAGAATCCGGTCATGCAGGAACATTATCCCATGGTAAATTTCACCTGGCATTCTCTTTGCGGAGATTTGGATCCGGCGGAAAATCTTACACCGAACCGTCTTAAGTATGTGTTGGTGAACTGTCCCGTTGATGTAAAGCTTTATGACGCGGGAACCGGCAGTCTGGTAGCTCAGATCGTTGACGGAGAAGACTGGGAATGCAACGAGTGTCCGGTAGAAGCATTTGTGGACAATAACGGGCAGAAGGTATTTGTGGTACCGGAAAACGCCAACTGGAATATTGAGATCAAGGCTACCGATGAAGGCAGCGTAAATGTTTCCGTGATGGATTATACCGAAAGTGAAGGCTTTACCAGGAAAAAGGATTTCGCGGAGGTGGCTGTTAGTAAGGGAGATGAGCTTAACGGAGCAATCGTCGACGGAGCATGCGAGCTGGTTGACAAAAACGGCACGGTAGCTTCCGAATTTCAGAATGAGATAACTTACTATAACATCGAAGCCGAGGCCAAAGAACTTGGCGCTGTCAGCGGACAGGGCAAGCAGATGATGAATTCCTTTGTAGAGCTTCACGCGTTACCCGATCCCGGCGCTTCGTTTGTCGGCTGGTACGAAGAAGGCTCTGACGATCTGATCTCCGATGAGAGCGAGTTTCGCTTTAAAGTTACCGAAGACAGGCACTTTGTGGCAAAATTTGCCGAAATCGACGGAGTCATGGCGGCCGCAATAGACGATCAAACCTACATCGGAAAGGCTATAAAACCCGGCGTAAAACTTTACGACGGCGTTAAAGCGCTCGTTCTTAACAAGCAGTACACTGTCAGCTACAAAAACAATACAAACGCCTACCCTTACACCGATGAGGATTACAAAACCTGGGAGGAGACCGGACAGACGGTGGCTCCCCACGACGGAACGGTCGGCTTTGATCCCAAGAAGGCGCCTAAGGCTGTGATAAAGATGAAGGGCGACTACAAGGGAACAAAGACTCTGTACTTTAAGATCCTTCCCCCTGATATAGAGGACAAGGAGTTCGAGGCAGCGGATATTTTTGCTAAATATACGGGAAAGAAACAGACTCCACAGCCGGTTCTTTTACTAAACGGCAAGAAGCTTAAGCTCGGCAAAGACTACAACGTGCCGGAGATAACCGCCGCCAAGAAAGACGCCACTGCGTTCAAGGGGCATGAGGATGCCGATACGGTTTACACCCTCACCCTTGTGGGATGCGGAAATTACAGCGGAACCAGACAGATAAGTTACACTATCTGCGGTAAAAAGAACGAGGAAGGCACTACGCAGATACTTATGAAAGATGTCAAGGTATCGTCGATCCCCGCACAGCCATATCCCTCATACGGCATGGCTGTTACAACGAATAATTTCGTTGACAAGAATGGAAATCCTTATACTCCTTCAGTGAGCATCAAGAACGGTAAGAATACGGTATATCTCAAGGAGAACGTGGATTATTCGGTATCCTACAAAAATAATGACTCGGTTGGCACGGCGACCATGACCTTAACCGGACTTCAGAATGCAGACAGCCCGAGCGGGCTGATATTTGTCGGCAGCAAGAGCGTGACCTTCAAGATAAACGGAAGAAACTTCTCAAAAGTCAAGATAAGCCTCGGTTCAGGCAACTACACCTACAGCGGAGAGGCTCAGACACCCGGAGATGTTACGTTGAGATGGGCCGGTGAGGGCGCTCTTGTCGAGGACAAGGATTACACTGTCACAGTTCAGAACAACGTAAATGCAGGTACCGCCACAATGGTATTCACCGGCAAAGGCTTATATACCGGAACTCAGAAAAAGACTTTCCGTATAGCCAAGAAATCGCTTTCAACGCCTGCAAAGACTCATTCGGAGGAATTTCTGGTTACGAATGAGGGCAGTCTAACGGCTGAGTTTGTAAAGGGCGGAGCCCAGTTAAAACCTGAGATCGTGTGGAAACATACGAACCGGAATGGCGAAACGGTTCTCGAGACTTTGCAGGTGGGCAGAGATTACACCCTTAAATACGCCAACAACAAAAAAATCTGGTCAGACGGTGCAAAACCGCCCAAGGTGACTGTAACGGGAACCGGAAACTTTTCAGGCAGTTTCTCACTGCAGTACAGTATTACGCCCACATCCCTGACAAGCCTTGCATGTAGAGCCTATGTTCCAGACAAGGAAGTCGGAAAGAAAGTCGGAGCGTGGTGCGCTAATCCTGTCATTATCGACAGCGATGGCAAGACACTTAAGGCCGGGACGGACTTTGAGGTAAGTTCATATGCGCTGGCGGGAAGCTGGGATCTTGCGACCGGAGATATTGTTCTTTTGCCCGAAACGGACCAGACATCGCTTGAGAAGACATCTGCCGTAAAAGAGGGCGATGTTATCTGCGTAACAGTTACAGGCAAGGGCAATTATGGAGCGGAAGACAGTGTACTCACGTTGTATTACCGCATCCTGGAGAACGGCCACGATATCAGCAAGGCTAAGTTTACGATAGGAAACAAGGCTTACACGGGGAGAGCAGTGAAACTGTCGAGTGAGGATATCACGAAAGCCACATTGCCCGGAAAGACGGAAAATATGGTCTTTGGAACCGATTACGAGGTAATCGCGGAGACCTATATCAACAACGTTAAGAGGGGCACTGCACAGGTAACATTAAGAGGTAAAGGGGCTTATGGAGGCACCAGGACGGTGCAGTTCAAGATTGGCACGAGAAACATTATGGATGGAATCTGGAAGGGAATAATCAGAAGATTTTTATCCCGATGATTTATTTAGTCATTGTTTGTATAAAAATGATTTGACATATTCTGAAGACGCTCGATCATGTCGGGCGTCTTTTGAATTTTGTTAATAATTCGTTTTTAATTTACTAAATGTTTGAAATTTTCTAACACTATGGTATAATTTTCTTGATTATAGGTGAAAACCTATTTGGGCTAAACTATATAATTGAGGATAGGAGAGTTCGTTAATGGAAACAAAAATTCTTTTAGAGAACGGTACAAATGAATTAGAGGTCCTGGAGTTTGTTCTTGCAGGCAATTCTTATGGTATCAACGTGGCAAAGATCCGTGAGATAATTCCTTATGCTGAGGTTACTCCCGTTCCCAATTCACATCCCAGTATCGAAGGTATTTTTATGCCGAGAGATACGATGATCACCGCAATAGATTTAAAGAACTGCTTACAGAGAGGTAAGTCTGAACCCGGCGGACTGTTTATTGTTACTAACTTCAATAAACTTGACATCGCGTTCCATGTTGATCAGGTTATCGGTATCCATCGTGTATCATGGACCGATATCATCAAGCCCGGTGCAACCGTTTCTACCACAGAAGAGGGTGTTTCCACCGGTATCGTTAAACTGAATGATAAGCTTATCATCATCCTCGACTTCGAGAAGATCGTCAGTGATATCAATCCTGAAACCGGACTTAAGATCACAGATATCGATTCTCTCGGAGAGAGATCGAGAAGTGATATTCCGATCCTTATTGCAGAAGATTCAATGCTTCTTAACAAGCTTATCGTTGACTCTTTAAAGAAGGCCGGATATGTAAATCTTATGCATACCGAGAATGGTCAGGAAGCTTACGACATCATTCAGGAGTGCAAGCAAAAGGGTACTCTCGACGAGCATGTTAAGTGTCTTATCACCGATATTGAGATGCCTCTTATGGATGGCCATCGTCTTACCAATCTTGTTAAGAGCGATGACAAGACCAAGCATATCCCGATCATCATTTTCTCATCCCTCGTTAATGAAGAAATGAGACGTAAGGGCGAGCAGCTTGGTGCAGATGCTCAGCTTTCCAAGCCCGAGATCGGAAATCTCGTTAAAGAGATCGACAAGCTGGTATTAAAGTAGGATATTTCATTGAGGACCGGATTTAATCCGGTCCTTTTATTATGCTTAATGTTGTATGGCTGAAACAGTTATGATAAAATATTATATTGTATAAGTATGCAAAATTATCCCAATATATTGAGGTATAAAAATGACCAGCAGTGAAGATTATCTGGACAGTCTGTTAAAGCAGGCACAACAGGATATAGACCCCAATTCCGCAATAAGTCGCGTCAGCGAACTTACCAAACAGGCGGAAGAGGAACAGGCGGCGGCTGAGGCAGTAGTTGCAGAGGAGCCGGTTGTTGAAGCAGCTCCCGAACCTGCCGTTGAAATACCTGCGGATCCTAATGCCAAAATGGACGATGACGCCATCGCGGCTTTATTTGCATCTATGAACACCGATGCTCCCGCAGTGCCTGAACCTGTAGCTGAACCTGAACCGGAAGTAGTTGCAGAATCTGAGCCGGTTGTAGAGGAAGTTCCTGAGATTGAGGAAGTTCCTGAAGTTGAGGAAGTTCCTGTTGTAGAGGAAACTCCCGAACCTGCGGTTGAAATACCTTCTGATCCAAATGCGAAGATGGACGATGCAGCAATTGCGGCATTGCTGGCTTCAATGAATGAAGCGCCTGTCGAGGCGGCAGAACCTGAATCTGTTGTAGCTGAAGAACCGATAGTAGAAGATATTCTCGAACCTGTCGCAGAGCCCGAACCAGTCGTTGAACCTGAAGCAGTTGCGGAACCGGAACCTGAACCGATCGTTGAGGAAGCACCTATAGCTGAGGAAGTGCCTGTAGTTGAAGAAACTCCTGCGCCTGCTGTTGAAATACCGGCTGATCCTAACGCAAAGATGGACGATGCGGCGATTGCGGCCCTGTTTGCATCAATGAATAATGACGCGCCGGCTGAAGCTGAGCCTGCTGCAGAAACTGAACCTGAAACTGCAGTTGAAGAAACTACTGTTGTTGAGGAAGCGCCGGCACCTGCGGTTGAAATACCTGCGGATCCGAATGCTAAACTGGATGATGCGGCTATAGCTGCTTTGTTTGCTTCTGCAAGTGAAACGCCTGCTGAGTCGACTGAGCCTGAACCTGTTGCAGAGCCCGAACCCGAACCCGAACCGGCAGTTGAAGAAACTCCCGTTGCAGAGGAAACACCTGCGGTTGAGGAGGAACCGGTTGCAGAGGAAGCACCTGCGCCGGCGGTTGAGTTACCTTCAGATCCCAATGCTAAGCTTGATGAAGATACAATTGCAGCTTTGTTTGCTTCCATGGGCAGTGACACTTCTACAGAGAGTGCAGCACCTGCGGATGAAACTTTTGAAGAAGCAGCTGAAGAGCCTGTAGTTGAGGAAATTGCCGAAGAACCTGTGGCTGAAGAGCCTGCAGCTGAAGAAGCGGCTGTCGAAGAACCTGCGGCTGAGGAGCCTGTAGTTGAAGGAACGGATGAAAAAACACCTGCAGAGGAGTCGATCGCAGATGCAGAAGAAGCTCCTGCTGAGGAAGGCGATTCCGAACTTAATCTTGATGCTATTCTTGCTGAGATGGACAGCGAAGACGAGGCTAAAGAGACCTCTGCTGAGGATGTTTCTGCCGACAAGGAAAACTTCTCGCAGGAAGATATTGAGAACCTGTTAAACCTTGCTTCCGACGTTAAACCCGAACCCGAGGAAGAGAAGGAAATTGATATAAATGATGTAGATGCTCTGGAAGCTTTGGGCATCTTTGATAAAGATGCCTCTATGGATGATGTTATGGAAGGCGAAGGCGATGCAGCCGAACCTGCCGAGACTTCCGGTGAAACGGAAGTTGATCTTAGCTCCGGAGACGACGATCTGCTGAACCTCCTCGCCATGGGACAGAAAGCTGCCGAATCAGCTTCAGAAGAAGGAAAAGAAGGTGAAACTCCCGCAAAAGAGGGCGGCAAGAAGCAGAAAAAGAAGAAAGAAAAGAAAAAGAAAGTCGAAGAAGGCGATGAACCCAAGAAGCAGGGCCTTATCGCAAAGATCATCGCTTTCCTTACTGCTTCCGACGAAGATGAAGAGACCATAGAAGGTGTTATAAACCCCGGCTCCGAAGGCTTTGAAGGAGTTCAGGGTGAAAACCAGGAGATCCTTAAGCAGCTTGATGCCGAAGGCGAGGAAGAGCAGCCGGATAAAAAGAAGAAGAAAAAGAAAGACAAAAAGGGCAAAAAAGGCGACAAGAAGACCGAAGGCGGTGAAGGCGGCGAAGGCGACGAGGAAGGCGGAGAAGATACTTCCAAGAAGAAAAAGAAAGAAAAGAAGCCTAAAAAGGAAAAGAAGGAAAAGGTTGAAGAACCCGATACTTCAAAACCTTTAAATAAAAAGAACGTCATTAAGATCTTTATCATGTGCTTCACCATTCTTGCACTGATCATCTTAAGCGTTAAGTTCATTCCTTCGATCATTAACAATAAGAATGCCAGAACCGCTTATTATAACGGCGATTATGAAACCACCTACACCCAGTTCTTCGGTGAAAAATTAAGCAAGGGCGATCAGATCCTCTTTGACAGAAGTGAGATAATTCTTAAGATTCAGCATAAGTACAGCGCTTATTTAAGCTACAATAAGATGGGCATGAAGACCGAGGCTCTCGATCAGCTTCTTCAGGCGGTACAGAACCATGATGTATGGTATATCACAGCCGTTAACTGCGGAGCCGAGGAACAGTTTAACCGGGAGTATTCAATAATCCTTGGAAACCTTGAGAGCAACTACGGCTTATCCGAGGCGGAAGCACGTGAAGTACTTGCACTTCCTACGGACCTTGAATACACACTGAAGGTTTATTCCATCGCAAACGGTACGGAATATATCGATCCCAACGCACCGCTTCCGGAGATCTTTATCCCCGACGAGGAGATGCCCGAGGATCCCGAAGATTATGAAGACGTATTACCCGAGGAGCACTATTGATGATAGCAATGATCGATTATGATGCCGGAAATATCAAAAGCGTCGAAAAGGCGCTGATATTTCTTGGCTGTGAAGTTGTGATTACAAGAGATCCCAAAACCATATTAAGCGCCGATCATGTTATTCTTCCCGGCGTAGGTTCATTTGGTGATGCCATGGGCAAACTTAATGAATATGGATTGGTTAAAGTGATCAAAGAGGTTGTAAAAAGAAAGATCCCCTTCCTGGGAATCTGCCTCGGCTATCAGCTGATGTTTGAAGAAAGCGAAGAGTCCCCGGGAGTTAAAGGGCTTGGTATCTTCAAAGGAAAATGCGTAAAGTTTCCCACGGATATGGGCATGAAGGTGCCTCAGATCGGCTGGAACAGCCTTTCCTTCCCACGTGAAACAAAGATCTTCAAAGGCCTGAATGACGGTGATTTTGTTTATTTCGTCCATTCATATCATGTGGTCTCCGAGGATGAAAGCATAGTTGCTGCCACAAGCGATTATATCCTGAATTTCCATGCAGCCTGTGAAAAAGAAAACGTTGCGGGCTGTCAGTTTCATCCCGAAAAGAGTTCATCTGTGGGCATGAAGATCCTTAAGAATTTTATCGGTTTTTGATGGAGAGGTAAAAGGTGTATACAAAAAGAATCATTCCATGTCTTGATGTTAAAGACGGACGTGTTGTAAAAGGTGTAAATTTTGTAAATCTCGTTGATGCGGGAGATGCGGTTGAACAGGCAATGGTTTATGACCGTGAAGGAGCCGATGAGCTTGTTTTTCTTGATATAACCGCTTCCAGCGACAATCGAGATACAGTGGTTGATATGGTCAGAAGCGTTGCCAGCAAGCTTTTCATTCCCTTTACCGTGGGTGGGGGCATAAGGACCGTGGATGACTTTAAGAAGATCCTTCGTGAAGGCGCCGACAAGGTTGCGGTGAATTCCGCGGCTATCATGAATCCAAATCTTATTGCCGAAGCAGCGGATAAGTTTGGAAGTCAGTGTGTTGTTCTTGCTATCGATGCAAAAAGAAGGGAAGACGGCACAGGCTGGAATATCTTCAAGAACGGCGGACGTGTTGATATGGGTATCGACGCGGTGGAATGGGCTAAAAAGGGCGTTGAACTTGGGGCGGGAGAGATCCTTCTTACCAGTATGGACTGCGACGGAACAAAGGCAGGATTTGACAATGAACTGACAAGGATCATTTCCGATTCCGTTAATGTACCCGTCATAGCTTCCGGCGGAGCAGGCTCCTGCGAACATTTTTATGATGCTTTTGATAAAGGACACGCTGATGCGGCTCTTGCGGCTTCGCTGTTCCATTTTAAAGAACTCTCTATAAGAGAAGTAAAAGAATATCTGAAGGGAAGGGACATTCCCGTAAGGATCTGATTATGATCGATAACGACTGGCTTCCGTATCTTTCGGAAGAATTCAAAAAGCCTTATTATAAGGATCTTTACAACTATATAAAGGAAGAATATTCCACACATACAATATATCCTCCCTCGGAGGATATATTTAATGCTTTAAAAACAACTCCGATCGCAAATGTAAAGGTGGTTATCCTGGGCCAGGATCCTTATCATGAGCCCGGGCAGGCACATGGCATGTGTTTTTCCGTTAAGCCCGGTGTTCAGACACCTCCTTCTTTGCAGAATATGTATAAGGAGATAAGGGAAGAGTACGGCTATGACATTCCAAACAACGGATATCTCGTAAAATGGGCCGAACAGGGTGTTCTTCTTCTGAACACTGTTCTTACCGTAAGAAGGGGGGCTGCAAACTCCCATAAAGGCAAGGGATGGGAGAAGTTTACTGATGCTGTGATCAGGGCTGTAAATGAGCAGGACAGACCTGTCGTTTACCTTCTTTGGGGAGCAAACGCGCGAAGCAAGAAAGCGCTGGTGACCAATCCGAAGCATCTTGTTCTTGAAACGGTTCATCCCAGTCCTTTATCCGCTTATAACGGATTTTTCGGCTGCGGACACTTTAAGCTTGCAAATGAGTACCTTGAAAAGAACGGTATTGCACCAATAGACTGGAAAATTGACGATATTTAAGGTGTTTTACAGGAAATATTTGACACCTTCTCATATTTACTTTATCAGATGATACAAGTATAATTATTCCTCGCTGGGGCGTTTTTGTGCCCGTTATCAATAATTTGGAGGATTGAAAAATGAAAAAGTTTTCAGCAAAAGTTTTAGTTCTTGTTATGGCTACAGTTCTTTTCTGCTCTTGCGGTAAGGTTCTTACACTTGAGACAGTATTCAACAGTGCAGCAGGACAGAAGCAGATTGAAGAGACAAAGGCATCCATGATGGAGAGTTTTGCAGGTTATTATTCTGATTTCGATATGTATGCAGAAGGTAACAACCTTATCTACAAGTACTACTTCGCACCTGAGATGGACGAGATGGCTGACACCCTTAAGGAGACCCTTCCTACTTCCGCTGACTGGGAGTCCGAGATCGAAAAGGTTAAGGATGATGTTGAGTCTTCCTCAAAGATCCGTCCCGAGAGCATCACTTACGCTTACTACACATCTGAAGGCGAAGAGATCTTCTCTGTAACAAAGTAATTGATCTTTAAAGAGGCAGGCATTGAAAAATGCCTGTCTTTTTTTATAGACAGAAGAGAATTAATATGATAATATTTCCTTGTTTGAAATTTACGCCGGCATGTCGGAATGGCAGACGAGGCAGACTCAAAATCTGTTGTTGGCAACAACGTGTGGGTTCAAGTCCCACTGCCGGCAGGTTTAAAAAGCACTGGAAACGATTTTGTTTCCTGTGCTTTTTTATTTGTTAAATGGGCCGATTTGGTGTAAAATAGATTTTGGTTTTTTATGCAAATCGGGAGGCAAAATTATGATCAGATATAAAGATCGTGTTTTTATGAAAGCTTTCATAAAAGCCTGTACAGAAGGTGACGCAAAAAGGGATAAAGACAATGTTTTTCCCGCTGATGTCAAGGCCATCAAAGGTATTAAGTACGGTGAGGATCCCCTGTTTAATATCCTGGATCTTTACCTTCCGAATACTGCTTCAGGAAAGCTTCCGGTTCTTGTAAGCTTTCACGGAGGCGGCTATTGTTACGGTGATAAGGAACTGTATCGATTCTATACATCCCAGTTTTGCCACTTTGGTTTTGCAGTCATAAACTTTAATTATACCCTTGCTCCCAAGGGATGTTTTCCCAAGCCCATAGAAGATGTCAATATGGTCATGAAATGGCTTTGCGACAATGCGGATTCATATGGCCTTGATAAAGAAAACGTAGTAATGATCGGCGATTCCGCAGGTGCTCAGCTTACCAGTCAATATGCTGCGGCGGTAACAAATCCCGAATATGCAAAGCTTATGAACATTGTTGTTCCCAATATAAAATTACGTGCGATATCTTTAGGCTGCGGTCTTTATTCATTCAATATAAGAAAGGGCGGAACCCAGGCTCTTGAAAGGATCTATCTTGCAAAGGATCCTTCAAAGTACGGAGAGAAACTGGATGTTCTGGGACATATCACTGCTGATTATCCTCCCACATTTTTAATGAGCTCTCCCGGTGATTATCTTGTGGATAATATGGCCCCCATGTATGAATTTTTAAATTCAAAGGGAATTGAGGTTACGCAGAAATTATACGGAGATATGGATACCTATCACGTTTTCTTCTGCGATATGAACAATGAGTTCGGGAAAACCGCAAACATCGATCAGGCTGAATTTCTTAAGGCCCATGTAAAGGACTGATGATGAGTGAAACGCTTGACTGCAAAACTGCAGAAAACGATATAACCGCATATTTCAACGATACCTTACGGGATGAGGATACTTTAAAACTTTTCGATCATTTGAACGAATGCCCTTCCTGTATGGAGGAGTTTACGATCCAGCATCTTGTGTCCATGAGCTTAAACGATGCGGACGATGACGATATGGATACGAAGAATGAGATCGCCTTAAGAAGAAAAGAGATCTTAAGACGCTTATCCGTTAAGGATGTGGCTCAGAGATTCTATTTGGGTATTGTATTTTTCGGAGTGACCATCTTTTTCATGGCCGCTCTTACGGTAGCATTTTATTAGGGGTTATTTATGGCTGAGAAGATATTACTTATTGACGGCAATTCCATAATGAACAGAGGCTTTTACGGATTACCGCTTCTTGCAAACAAGGACGGTTTTCATACCAATGCGCTTCTGGGATTTTTCAATATACTTGCAAAGACTCTGGACGGAGATGACTTTAAGTATCTTTGTGTTGCTTTCGATATGAAAGCTCCAACATTTCGTCATAAGATGTATGCGGAATATAAAGGAACAAGAAAGCCGGCTCCTTCGGAATTTATCGAACAGCTTCCCGTCATAAGGGTTCTTCTTAAGGCTATGAAGATCCCGGTAGTAGAACTTGAAGGCTATGAGGCTGATGATATACTGGGTACCCTTGCAAAACGCTTTGAGAAGGAAGGCCTTCTTGTTACGCTTCTTTCCGGGGATAGAGATCTTTTACAGATCGCCTCCGACAATATTACGATCTCAATCCCCAAGACTTCAAAGGGAAAGACCGAGACATTCAATTACAATACCAAGGACGTTTATGAGGAGTACGGTGTTACACCTCTTGAATTCATCGATGTGAAGGCTCTTCAGGGTGATACAAGCGATAATATCCCCGGTGTATCCAAGGTGGGGCCCAAGACGGCTACGCAGCTTATACAGCAGTATAAGAACCTTGAGGGCATCTACGAGCATATAGAGGAGACCAAGGGCGCACTCCACGACAATCTGATCAAGGATAAAGAAAATGCCTTTTTAAGCCGTACCCTTGCCACCATAGATATCAATGCCCCCGTAGAGATAAAGCTTGAAGATTGTGCCACTGTAGATTTTATCAATGAGGAATCACTGGAGGCTTTAAGAAAATACGAACTTAACAGCGTTATAAAGAAACTGGAAGTTTTTGACGGTGCTGTATCGGAGGGTGTTACCGATAAGGGCAAGGATGAAATATCGCCGGTTATTATAAATGATAAAGAAGAAGCACTTAAACTTTTTGACAGGATCTCCAAATCAGATAAGATCGGTTTTTATCCTGCAGGTGAAAAAGGCGTTGCGATTTCTTTATCTGAGACTGAGAACTATTTTATAAACGTTTTCTTTGAAATAACGGTTGATTTTTTAAAGGAGCATATGCTTGAAGCAACCTCGAAGATCAAGCATTTATGCGCTTTTGACATTAAAAAGAGTTATCCCTATATCGGTGAATACAGGGAAGGCTTTGATGATCCGGAGATCCTTGATTATCTTATCGATCCTTTGAGAAGCGATCATTTTGCGATACATATCGGTGAGAGATATCTCGACCTGTTTGCGGGTGATGAGAAGGAGATACTTAAGGACGAAGTAAGGTATGCTTCTTTTGCCGCAAGGAATGCGCTTATGTCTTCGGACCTTCTTTTCGATAAGGTCAGGGAACTGAAGATGGATAGTCTCTACAGAGATATAGAGATGCCCCTTTCCTATGTCCTTTACTACATGGAAAAAGATGGCGTTCTTGTTGATAAGGATGCCCTTACTCAATACAGTGAGAAACTTTCAAAGCGTATAGGAGAGCTTGAGAAGTCCATTTACCATCAGGCGGGATGCGAATTTAACATCAATTCTCCCAAGCAGCTTGGAGAGGTTTTATTTGAAACCTTAAAGCTTCCCGGAGGAAAGAAGACCAGGTCCGGTTATTCCACCGCTGCTGACGTGCTTGAGAAGCTGTCGGAGGAGTATGGTATCGTTAAGGACATCCTTGAATACAGGACCTATTCAAAGCTTAAATCCACCTATGCCGACGGGCTGCAGAATTATATCGCTGAGGATGGCAGGATCCACACCAGCTTTAATCAGACTATTACAGCTACGGGGCGTATAAGTTCCTCCGAACCGAACCTTCAGAACATCCCTATAAGGACTGAGCTCGGTCGTGAATTAAGGAAGGTCTTTTACCCGAAAAAAGGTTTTGTTTTTATAGATGCGGATTATTCACAGATAGAGTTAAGATTAATGGCTCATATGTCCGGAGACGAAAGCCTTATTGAAGCTTATCGCAGCAACAAGGACATTCACCGCATCACTGCTTCACAGGTGTTCAACAAGCCCTTTGAAGAGGTTACGGATCAGGACAGAAGGAATGCAAAGGCGGTTAACTTCGGTATCATTTACGGTATCAGTTCCTACGGCCTGAGCCAGGACCTCAGTATATCAGCCAAGGAAGCTGCTAAATACATCAAAGATTATTTCGCAACCTTCCCCGGTGTTAGAGCCTACATTGACGGCAATGTTTCAAAGGCCAAGGAACTGGGTTACTCCGAGACCCTTTACGGAAGGATAAGGCCCATTCCGGAACTTAAGGATTCCAATTTCATGCGCAGGTCCTTCGGAGAACGTGTGGCAATGAATGCTCCCATTCAGGGTACCGCCGCCGATATCATGAAGATCGCTATGATCAATATATTCAAACGTCTGAAGGCTGAAACTCCGGATTCAAAGCTCATCATTCAGGTTCACGATGAAGTTCTTATTGAGGCTAAGGAAACGGACGTTGAAAAGGTAAAGAATATTGTGGTGGAAGAAATGAACAATGCCGCAAGTCTTAAGGTTAAACTTGAAGCGGATGTCAAAGACGGAAGCAACTGGTACGAGGCACATTAATGAAAACAATAGGAATCACCGGCGGAGTGGGAGCCGGCAAATCAAGTGTGCTTGATCACATCGGGAAAAACTATAACTGTAAGATCATTTATGCCGACGATCTTGCCAAGGAACTTGAGAAAAAGGGCGGTCCCTGTTATGAACCCCTTGTGGAACTTCTGGGAGAGGATATCCTTGGAGAGGACGGAGAAATAGTTCCCAAAGAGATGTCCTTGAAGGTTTTTAACAGACCCGATATACTGAAAAAAGTCAATGATATAGTTCATCCGGCAGTAAAAACGGCCGTTATTGAATCGATAGAGGCTGAAAGAAACGCAGGGATCATTGATTATTTCTTTCTTGAAGCTGCACTGCTGATAGAGTGCGGATACCGTGAAATACTGGACGAACTCTGGTATGTAAGGGCATCTGAGGATGTCAGAAGATCCCGATTAAAGGAAAGCAGAGGCTATTCCGACGAGAAAATTGATAACATTCTCGCAAGCCAGTTAAAGGATGAAGTATTTATTGCAAATGTCGATCATGTTATCGACAATAGCAGCAATTTAGAAAATACTTATTTACAGATAGACAAATTATTATCCAAGTGAGGTTAAAAAATGCCTAAACAGATCGATGCAGAAAAACTTGTATTCGGACTTGATATCGGAACAAGAAGCATAGTCGGAACAGTGGGATATCGCGTAAGGAACAAATTTGTTGTCGTTACCCAGCAGGTTAAGGAGCATGAGAGCCGTTCCATGTTAGACGGACAGATCCATGACATTGCTAAGGTTGCCGAAACCATAAGGCAGGTCAAGGAAGCATGTGAGCAGGATATTGGGTCGGAACTTCATCAGGTTTGTATAGCAGCCGCAGGACGTGTTCTGCGCACTCTTGATACCCATGTGGATATGGTATTTGAAGAGGAGCGTGAGACCAGGGCGGAGGATATCGCCAACTTAATGAGCCTTGGTATTGAAAAGGCTTATAAGGAGTTTTCACAGAGTGAGAATTCGGACATAAAGTTTTATTGTGTCGGCTATTCCGTTATAAGGTATTACCTTAACAAGACTCCCATCGGAAATCTTGAAGGACATAAGGCAAGACAGATTGCTGCGGATCTTATCGCAACCTTCCTTCCCGATGATGTTGTGGATGGTCTTTACAAATCCGTTGAACTTGCGGGACTTGAAGTCGCAAATCTTACGCTGGAGCCCATTGCTGCCATCAGTGTAGCAATCCCCGAGAAGTTCAGGATGCTGAACATCGGACTTGTGGATGTGGGAGCGGGAACAAGCGATATCTCCATCACCAGAGACGGAACCATCATCGCTTACGGCATGATCCCCATGGCCGGAGATGCCATAACCGAAAAGATCGCTCAGCATTGTCTTGTTGATTTCGATATGGCCGAAAAGATCAAGCGTGATTCCGACACATTGGATAGCATTGCATTTGAAGATATTCTCGGACTTCCTCAGGTTATCTCAAGAGATGAGGTCCTTTCAATAGTAGCAGATGTTATTGAAGAAGAAGCGGTTAAGGTTGCGGACGAGATCAAGCGCCTTAACGGAGATAAAACCGTAAGTGCCGTATTCGTTGTGGGAGGCGGCGGTATCATTACCGGTTACACCGACAAGCTTGCTTCCGAACTCGGCCTTGTTAAGGAACGTGTTGCATTAAGAGGCAAGGAAGTCATGGGCAATATCGAGTTCTTAAACGAGAATGCCCTTAAGACATCTCTGATGGTAACCCCCATCGGTATCTGCTTAAATTATTACGAGCATACAAACAATCTTATATATGTTTCCTTTAACGGAAAGCGAATGAAGCTTTATGATAACGGCCACGTTACGGTAGTGGACGTTGCCCTTCAGGCTGATTTCCCCAACGACGGACTGTTCCCCAAGAGAGGGCGTGCACTTACCTACAGTGTTAACGGAAAATCAAAGATCGCAAAGGGTGAACTCGGTGAGGCGGCGGAGATCACGGTAAACGGCAAGCCCGCCGATATCAACACACCGGTTAAGATGAACGACAAGATCGTTATCAAGGAATCCACTGCCGGGGTCCGTGCAAGGATCCGTATAGAGAATCTTCCCGAATTCAAGGAAGGCTCAAAGCTTACGGTTGACGGAAAAGAGATCGAGATCACCAGACCGATATTTGTAAACGGAAAGCCCGAGCCCGCCGATTACGAGATCAAGGAAGACGATCGTATCGAAATAAAGGATGCAACCACCAGGGATCAGCTTCTTGTTGATCTTGACGAAGGTTACGGTGAGGAGCCGGAAGAAGAAAAGGAAGAAAGCACTTCCGAGGCCGCTGATTCCTACGAGGATCTTCCCGATGACGAAAGCGAAGAAGAAGAAGAATCCGAAACTGCGGAAGAAGCTGAAGAGGATGACAAACCCAAGCCCAAGAGAGATCTTACGGTAATGGTCAACGGAAAACCTGTTGTTCTTTCGGGAAAATCGGAGTATGTTTTTGTGGATGTATTTGATTTTATAGATTTCGATCTTTCGAATCCTCAGGGAAGCGGAGTCGTTACCAATCATAACGGCAAGAATGCCGGTTATATGGACACTCTTTCCGAAGGAGATACATTGGATATTTATTGGAAGGATTGATAAAGAAATGAGAATGTGCAGTATCGCCAGCGGTTCTTCCGGTAACTGTATCTATGTGGGATCCGACTGTGCGCATATTTTGATCGACGATGGGATAAGCTGTAAGCGTACCATCGAAGGACTTAATGCTCTGGGGCTTGACGGCAGCGATATCGATGCTATATTTGTAACTCACGAGCATTCGGATCATATAGCGGGTTTAAAGGTTATTTCCAAGAAGTACGGTATTCCCATCTATGCTACCGCCGGAACCATAGACGGTATCAGATACGGACGTACCCCCTGTAATATTGACGGATCATTATTTAATGTAGTAAAGGCAGATGAGAAGATCGTATTAAAGGATCTTGTCATCAATCCCATGAAGATATCCCATGATGCAAAAGAACCTGTTGCATACAGGGTATATAATGAAGGGAAAAAGGTGGGAGTCATAACGGACCTCGGAACCTATGATGATTACACATTGGGCTGTCTTCAGGGCATGGATGTTATTCTTGCCGAGGCCAATCACGATATAAGGATGCTTGAGGTCGGGCCTTATCCTTATCCCCTTAAAAAGAGGATACTCGGCAACAAGGGACATCTGTCAAATGACAACTGCGGAAGGATGCTTTCACAGCTGTTAAACGATAATATCAAGCATCTGTTCCTTGGACATTTAAGTCAGGAGAACAATATGCCGGAACTTGCATATGAGACTGTCAGGCTTGAGATCGAGGCTTCGGACACACCTTATGGCGGAAATGATTTTCCCATAACCGTTGCAAGGCGAGACCGTCCCACACAGGCTATAGAATTCTGAATATACATTGGAGGAACAATATATGAATAAAACAATCATCACCGTAGTCGGAAAGGACACGGTGGGTATCATCGCAAAGGTCTGCACCTATCTTGCGGACAATCAGATCAACATTCTTGATATCTCTCAGACCATCGTTCAGGATTTCTTTAATATGATGATGGTTGTTGATGCCACAAAGAGTCCCAAGAAACTTGGGACGATCCAGGAGGAACTTGACGGTATCGGCAAGAGCATCGGCGTTGTCATCAAGTGCCAGCAGGAAGATATCTTTGATTCCATGCACAGAATCTAACGAAAGGACCTTTATAAAATGATCAATATGTACGAGGTCCGCGAGACCAATGAAATGATCGAGAAGGAGAACCTTGATGTCAGAACAATAACACTGGGCATCAGCCTTCTTGACTGCATAGATTCGGATCTTAACAAACTCTGTGACAATATCTATAAGAAGATAACAACTCTTGCAAAGGATCTTGTAAGCACCGGAGAAGAGATCTCACATGAGTTTGGTATTCCGATAGTAAATAAGAGGATTTCGGTCACACCCATAGCACTTATCGGTGCGGCTGCCTGCAAGACACCTTCCGATTATGTTCAGATCGCCAAAACTCTTGATAAGGCTGCAAAGGCCGTTGGCGTAAACTTCCTCGGAGGTTACAGTGCTCTTGTTTCAAAGAGCATGACCGCTGCCGACAGGATCTTTATGGAATCCATTCCCGAAGCTCTTGCATCAACGGAATTCATGTGCTCATCAGTTAATCTTGGTTCTTCAAAGACCGGTATCAATATGGATGCGGTAAGGCTCATGGGAGATATCATAAAGAAGACAGCCGAGGCTTCCGATTCTATGGGATGCGCAAAGCTGGTTGTATTCTGTAATGCTCCCGATGATAATCCCTTCATGGCAGGCGCTTTTCATGGAGTTACAGAGGGCGACAGCGTTATCAATGTCGGTGTCAGCGGTCCCGGTGTTGTTAAGACCGCACTTGAGAAGGTTCACGGAGAATCCTTCGAGGTTCTTTGCGAGACCATAAAGAAAACGGCATTTAAGGTTACTCGTGTAGGCCAGCTTGTAGCCAAGGAAGCATCAAAGAGATTAAACGTGCCCTTCGGCATTGTGGATCTTTCCCTTGCACCTACACCTGCTATCGGAGATTCCGTAGCAGACATTCTCTGTGAGATGGGGCTTGAGTATGCTGGTGCTCCCGGTACAACGGCTGCCCTTGCTCTGTTAAACGATCAGGTTAAGAAGGGCGGCGTTATGGCTTCTTCTTATGTCGGAGGCTTAAGCGGAGCGTTTATTCCCGTAAGTGAGGATCAGGGCATGATCGATGCGGTTGAAGCAGGTGCCCTTACACTTGAGAAGCTTGAGGCTATGACCTGTGTCTGCTCCGTCGGTCTTGATATGATCGCAATTCCCGGAGACACTAAGGCAACCACCATTTCCGGTATCATCGCAGATGAACTTGCCATCGGTATGATAAATCAGAAGACTACCGCGGTAAGAGTGATCCCCGTTATCGGAAAGGGAGTGGGTGAGAGTGTTGAATTCGGCGGACTTCTCGGACATGCACCCATAATGCCCGTAAACGGTTTCTCCTGCGATGAATTCGTAAACAGACCCGGTCGTATACCGGCTCCGATCCATTCCTTCAAAAATTAATACAAGGTGTAAAGTAAAATTACTTGACAGCCTGCGTCTGATTGTGTATTATTGCAAAGGTGCCCTGAAAAAGAGGTATATTTTGTATGGATAACATAATCGAACGCGGGCTGTTATTTGATTTCTACGGAGAACTGTTAACACCGCACCAGCAAAAGATATACGGCGAGATCATTTATAACGACCTTTCCTTAAGCGAGATGAGCGAGCAGGAAGGAATTTCCAGACAGGGAATACATGATCTTGTGAAAAGATGCGACAGACAGCTTCAGGAATATGAAAGCAGGCTTGGCCTGGTACAAAGGTTCCAGAAGATCAAAGTCGAGGCGGACAGGATGAGTAAGATCATCGATTCCGACAGTTTTGCAAGTCCGGAACTTAAGGAAAAACTCAGAGCATCACTTAAAAGCATTGTTGAGGATCTGTAATGGCATTTGAAAGCTTGACCGAAAAACTTCAAAACGTTTTTAAAGCCTTAAGAGGCAAGGGCCGTCTTTCGGAAGCCGATGTAAAGGCCGCTTTAAAGGATGTTAAGATGGCTTTGCTTGAAGCCGACGTTAACTTTAAGGTGGTTAAGCAGTTCATCAATGCGGTATCCGAACGTGCCGTAGGTGCGGATGTCATGGAAGGCATCAATCCCGGACAGATGGTCATCAAGATCGTTAACGAAGAGATGTGCGCACTTATGGGAAGCGAGATCACGGAGCTTTCCTTCAGACCCGGTAAAGAAGTTTCGATCTTCATGATGTGCGGTCTTCAGGGTGCAGGTAAAACCACTGCAACTGCCAAGATAGCAAACATGTTAAAGGACAAAGGCAAGAAATCCCTTCTTGTTGCCTGCGACATCTACAGACCCGCAGCTATTGAGCAGTTAAAGATCAATGGTTCAAAGATCAATACCGAAGTGTTTGAGATGGGAACCGACGTGAAGCCTTCAAAAATCGCTTCCGAAGCAGTTGAATATGCTAAAAAGAACAACTTCAATGTTGTTATCCTTGATACAGCCGGCCGTTTACATGTCGATGAAGACATGATGAATGAGCTGATAGAAATAAAGAACACGGTCGATGTTTGTCAGACACTCCTTGTTGTTGATGCAATGACAGGTCAGGATGCGGTAAACGTTGCAACCGAGTTCAACGAAAAGGTAGGAATCGACGGCGTTATCCTTTCAAAGGCCGACGGTGATACCAGAGGCGGTGCGGCGCTTTCCGTAAAGGCTGTTACCGGCAAGCCCATTTTGTTTGTTTCAAACGGTGAGAAGCTTGATAATATCGAGCCTTTCTATCCCGACAGAATGGCAAACCGGATCCTTGGTATGGGAGATGTCCTTTCCCTTATCGAGAAGGCCGAGCAGGCAAATCTTGACAGAGATGTTGAGAAAGACAAGGAAATGGCCAAGAGGCTTAAGAAGGGTAAGTTCGATTACAACGATTACCTTGAAAGCATCAAAGCCATGAACAAAATGGGAGGTCTCGGTTCGCTCCTTTCCATGATGCCCGGTATGGGTGTTAAAACTTCGGATATAGATACTGAGGCAGGAGAGAAGCAGCTTAAGAGAACGGAAGCCATCGTTCTTTCCATGACTCCCGCAGAGCGTGCAAACCCCAAGCTTATGAATCCCAAGCGCAAGTTCAGGATCGCAAAGGGTGCGGGTGTTGATATCGCTGATGTAAACCGCTTCATCAAGCAGTTCGAACAGTCTCAGAAGATGATGAAGCAGCTGCCCGGTATGATGGGCAAACACGGAAAACGCGGCTTCGGCGGCATGGGCGGTTTTCCTTTCTAACGATTTCAAACATTTGAAAAATATTGTTTTTCAGGTTGTTTTGAATAAATAAATATCATTAATACATTTTATTCGGAGGTAAAAAGAAATGGCAGTAAAGATCAGATTAAGAAGAATGGGTCAGAAGAAGGCTCCCTTTTACAGAATCATCGTAGCAGATTCCAGATCCCCTCGTGACGGACGTTTCATCGATGAGATCGGTACATACGATCCCAACCTTGAGCCCGCTGAAGTAAAGATCGATGCTGAGGCAGCAAAGAACTGGCTCAACAAGGGTGCACAGCCTACAGAGATCGTTGCAAGACTCTTCAAGAATGCCGGCATCGAAAAATAATCAGCCGAATCGGCGTGAAGAATAGGAGAGCTTATGAAAGAACTTGTTGAAGTAATAGCAAAGGCTCTTGTTGAAAACCCCGATGAGGTTGTGGTCATTGAGACCAGGGAAGGCAGGGACATCGTCCTTGAGCTTCATGTTGCCCCTTCAGATATGGGCAAGGTCATCGGTAAGCAGGGAAGGATCGCAAAGGCTATACGTGCGGTCGTTAAAGCTGCTTCCACCAAAGACAATACAAGAGTAGATGTTAAGATCTGTTAATGGATGGGGAGGGTATTTTGCCCTCCCTTCTTTCTTGGAGAGAGTATGGAAGATTTTTTTCAGATTGGAATAGTTACCACCGCCCACGGCGTTCACGGTGAATTAAAGGTGTTTCCAACCACCGATGATGCAAAGCGGTTTAAGAAATTAAAGAACCTCTATATTGATAACGGAAAAACAACGGTCACCAAAAAGGTGGAATCCGTTAAATTCTTTAAGCAGTTTGTTATTCTGAAACTTGAGGGTATCGATACCATGGATGATGCCCTTTTATATAGAAATGCCAAATTACTGGTAGAACGAAAGGATGCGGTCAGGTGCGAGAAGGACGAGTACTTCATAGCTGACCTTATAGGCGTATCCGTTTTCGATGAAGAAGAAAAACTTATCGGTGAACTCACCGAAGTCTACCAGACCGGTGCCAACGATGTTTACGAGATCACCACAAAGGATGAGAAGCAGGTTCTTCTTCCTGCCATCAAAGACTGTATCATTGACGTAAACATCAAAGACAGAAAGATGACTGTCAGGCTTATGGAAGGACTGATGTAATGAAATATCATATACTCACCTTATTTCCCGAAATGATCGAGTCAGGGCTTAACACCAGTATCTTAGGCCGCGCCAAAGCCGCAGGGTACATAGATTTTGAAGCGGTGAATATCC
>JAEEGL011467879.1_pt1 | contig 26089 bp, 23 predicted proteins | sample 9134231 | NCBI WGS metagenome assembly JAEEGL01 (sample SAMN16246548, study PRJNA631951) | gut metagenome | biome: gut microbiome; feature: rumen; material: fiber-attached | host: Bos | place: Iran: Karaj | collected 2018-10
AGCTATGGCACGAGAGATTGCAAAATTGCTTGACCAAAAAGAAACCACGGAAAAAACAAGAGGAGACGGCAAGATTGAGGGTTCAATCTGGGCAAAGTATTCCGGAACGGAAAAAGCCGATACTATTTCCCAATCTGATGCGGAAAAAGTTATTACTGTTGATTTAATTGAAAGAGGAGTTTCTTTCCTCCAAGGAAAATTAAGTGTACTTGGAATTGATTGGAAACCGAGTGCATTAAATACTGAAAATCCGGAAAATATCAGTAACACATCGAAAGAAAAACCTGAGTATCCAGTTATATATGGTGAACGAGCGTTGGAGGAATTTTTAAAATCTCGTATTAAATAAAATTACTGTAGTTTCAAACTCTTCGTTAACGTCATCCCCGCATTGTAGCCTGCGGGGATGTTCGTTTTTATAAACATTTTCTCTGGTGACAGATTGCAATTGCCACGGCATCAACCGTATCGTCAAGTTTGGGAAGTTCATCAGTATTCAAAGCTAGTCTGACCATCTGCTCCACTTCTTTTTTCGATGCTCGTCCGTACCCTGTCAAAACTTGCTTGACTTCCATTGGAGTGTAACAATATGTCGGAATATTAAATTGTTCCAGCACCATTAATATCACTCCTCTGGCTTCCGCTACAGGAATAATCGTTTTTTGATTTTTAAAAAAGAAAAGTTCTTCCACAGATGCACAATCAGGCTGATATGTTTTTATTATGGTCGATAAGTCGTTATATATCTCAAGCAGGCGTTTTGAATCACAGAGATTTTTGTCAGTCTGAATTGAACCTGATGTTATAAGACTTATATTTTCACCTGTAACTTCTATCATCCCATATCCGACAATTGCCATGCCGGGATCTATACCGAGTATTTTCATCGTTGTTTCTCTCTATATTAATATGGAAGCTCATCGACAAAAGAAGGAACTTTCACATTGGAATTCGGAACATCTTTTTGTTTCATGGATTTTTGCGAATAAGAAATCCAGTTAAATGCTTGAACAGAAGATGCTTTATCTATTGTACCATTAATTACCGAGCGGAATTCTTTCGTATTTTTAACCGGCAATTGCGGAAGATTTTCTATATCAGATGGAAGAACATTGTATTTATTTTCTTCTCCCGTAAGCATTATCATTAATTTATTGAATGAAAAATCACCGAATGGCCCCAAACCTGATACTATCTCATCAGATAATCTTCCGAGCACTATCAGATTTGCATAATCATTATCAGGATGATATTGTCCTTTTATGTACAAAGACATCAGAGGCCCCAGCGATTGCAAAAATTTGATATCCGCTACTCCGTTTGTCATTACAACATCGCCTCTCAAATACTTAAACAATCCGGTATCTTTGAGTGTAATAGCTTTACTTATAACACTTAATGAGGTTCTGAGCATATTATCCGCAATAACGTTTTGCGCATACAAAAGATGTTCAAGCTTACCAAGAGTAGACATTCTGCCGTTGTGAATGATAAATCTTACATTTCCGCTTAAAGATTTTTTTGTTGCTATATTACCTTTTAAAGAAGTATCAAAATCCATAATTCCGCTGATTGTTTCTTTTCGTGCGGAAATTATATTAAATATCGGTGAAGCGCTTACTCCCCTTGCCATAATTTGTGAGTCAAAATTTTCATCTTTTAAATTAAAGCTTATTGAACCTGCAAGTTTTCCGTTAAAGATTTCGGATGAAATATTTTTAAGATAAAGAATATCATTATTCAGTTTGAAATCACTTGTAAACGCAGTTAAGTATATAGGTGAGCCGTAAATGTCACCCTGAACACGTTCAGAGTAGAATTTCCCGTCTTGCACTTCAAGAGGACGTATTTTTGCAATCGGCATATCTTTGTACATTAAAATTGTATCAGTATTTAAAAATTTGGATTTGATATTCAAATTTTTTGCCGTAATTTTCTTTGAAAAATCAGTGTAAATATTTGCATTTATTCCCATGGAAGAATCAGCAACTTTAACAAGCGGTGCATTTATTGAAGCTATATTTTTGTTAAAATCAATTGTACAGTTTGAAATTGAAGTCTGAGTCGGCTGATTGAAAAGATTTTGAATAAATATTTGACCTACAATATCAGGTTTAAGATAATTCCCGTCAAGGAATATATCTCCCTTTAATTGTGCAATTGTATCAAAAAATTGTAAATTCAAAATTTGCGGAACGCTTATCCTAAAATTTTTCAGAGTCGGAGCTTTTATGTCTTCAACCAGTCCGTTTGCTGTCAGTTTCTTTGAACCTTTCAAATTCAGTTTTAAATCATCCGCAAATTTTCCGCTAAAACCTAAAATACTTAAATCATCAATTTTCAGGTTAAATTTTTCCGTACTTTTATCATAATTTGACTTCAATGCAAGATTCAAAATTGCAGGTTCATCAAGAATATCCGTTTTTTCAAAAAGAATTTGAGTATTAAGATTTTGGGATGGTTTGTTTCCCGCAAACACAAGTTTAACCGGATATTTCCCCGATGGGAGTTTTGCATATTTGATATCCGACGAATTTATAAATCCGTCTGCAGTCATTCCGAACGCTAAATCTTTGTTATTATAATTCGTTAATTTACCTTTTATCATTAATTTGGAATTTGGCATAAAAATACTCGTTTCCGGAATACTTATACTGTCACGTTCTATATTTAATCTCATGGACGGGACTTTAATCGTTTCCGTATTCGAATTTGCTAAATTAACATTATTAATATATGCGGTGTTATTTTTGTTTGTATCAATTTTCAAAGAGCTTATCGAAAGAGTATTTTTATCGTTCTCAGCCGTAAAATTATCTATTTGCAAATTTTCTTTATGAACAGGACTGCTGATTGTACCTGTAATATTAGAAACAATCGATATTATTCCGTTTTTTATACCAAATTTTTCAGGTAATAATTTCTTTAATTCAACTTTACTCATCAAAAGCTCTAAATTGATTTCATTATCAACGGTTCCTTTAAGTATTATCGGAGATTTGCTGATATAACCGTTTGCATTTGTTATATTAATTTTGTTATTTGAAAAATCTATGTCAGAATTTATGTTATCAATTTTTAAATTCCCTGCTCTAAGATAAGCATTGTTTATTTTTAGATACCCGTTTGATTTTATTTTTTTCAAATCCCCTTTTAACGTAAAGTTTGCATTCAAAATTCCGTCCACAGAATCAATATTTTTCAACCTTGATAATTCCGTAAAGACTTTTAATTTGTTAAACAATCCTGATAACTCTATTTCGTCCGTCTTAACTTTCAAATCCAGAGCAGGTTTTTCCGAATTGTTAACAACACCCTCGAAATAAACTTTTTTATTTTGTGCGGTATAAATATTTGAAAGTATGCTTGCCTTGTCTCCCAAAAGAGTCAGATATACAAAACTTTTAGGGCACGCTTTGTCAAAAACAGATACATTATCAATATTTACAAATCCAGATGCCTGCATTTTGTTATGTTTATTTTTATAGACTTTTAAATCCGTAATTATATCCGAATGAAAATCCAAAAGCTTTATCTTATTAATTATGTCAATAAAATCACCTTTTATTTTATGCTCATTATATTTAAATTCAGGAAGCAATGAAATATCATAATTTATATACTTATTGTTATTAATTTCAAGAAAACCTTTCGTATTTAATTTGAAATTTTTATAATTAATCAGTTTACTAAGGTTTAATTCTTGTCCTGTAAGCGCGTATTCATCAGAATTTTGTTTATTTTTATAGGAAATTATATACCCCTTTAATTTTATATTAGGAAGTTCCGAAAAGTTCTTTCCTTCTATATTATTAATAATTTGTTCCAAATATTTGTCATCAGAATTTATTCTGACTGTCAAATTTTTAGATTGCAGAGCAACAACTTTTGGCTCTTTTCTTATAATCGAAGTCCAAGGTATGTAAAATTTGACGGAATCAAGCTGAGCAAATTTCTGTCCGTCTGAATATAAAAGATGCAAAATCGGAGTTTTTAATTTGAGCTGTGGCCCTAAGCGCAAAACCAAATTTTCAAGATGCGCATCAACTCCAAAATTCTTTGCGGTTTGTTTTTCTACCAACGGTATCAATTTATTTGCATTAATCGGAATAAAACAAACTGCCGTGATGATTAAAATTAAACTGGTTATTGCGATAATATATTTTTTATATTTTTTCATATTTAATAACTCTATTTATATAAAATATTCAAACCTGTGTTTTTATCAAAAAAGTACATATCACTTTCCGATAATTTCAATTCTATATTTCCTTCCGAATTATATGATAACGGAATTTTTGCCGTACATGACGAACCGTTCAATTTAAAATATACAATTCTTTCTCCGCCAAGCATTTCCGTCATATCAACAAATGCCGATACAGATGAATTTCCTGCAAGCATATTTTCAGGCCGAATACCTATAGTCACAGAACCGTTTTTAATACTTTCCGGAGATTTGAATTCTATGTTTTCGATTTTGAAGATTCCGTTTTCGACAATTGTATCAATAAAGTTCATCTGTCCTATAAACCCTGCGACAAAACGATTTTTAGGATTATTATATATGTTTTCAGGAGTATCGGCTTGCTGTATTTTTCCTTTATCAAGAACAACAATCCTATCGCCCATTGTCAGTGCTTCAATTTGATCATGGGTTACATAAATAAATGTCGTCCCGAGTTTCTTATGGAGCTGCTTAATTTCAGTTCTCATTTGAACCCTTAAATTTGCATCCAAATTCGAAAGCGGCTCATCCATTAAAAATACTTTAGGATTTCTTACGATTGCTCTTCCGAGAGCTACTCGCTGTCTTTGTCCTCCTGACAACTGTTTTGGCTTTCTGTCCAGTAAGTTCTCAAGATTAAGAGCTTTTGCGGCATTTCTGACTTTTTCATCTATTGTTTGTTTATCCGTCTTACGCATTCTCAGCCCGAAAGCAATATTGTCATAAACATTCATATGCGGGTAAAGTGCATAACTTTGAAAAACAAATGCAATATCTCTGTCCTTTGGATGAATATTATTTACTACTTTATCATCAATTAATATTTCCCCATCGGTAATATCCTCTAATCCTGATATTAACCTCAAAATAGTTGACTTTCCGCAACCGGACGAACCGACAAGCACAATAAACTCTTTATCTGATATTTCCAAATTTATATTATCAATTACGTTTTGCTTCCCGTTATAACTTTTGATTAAATTCTTTAATACAACTTTACTCAAAATTTTGCCCTCTGTTTTAGTTAATTTATTCTTGCGGAATTAAAACATTAAAAACAGTATTTTTAAGTATTCTTGATTCCACCCATATTATTCCGTTTAAGGCTTGAACAAGGTTTTTTGCACTTGCAAGTGTCATTGCTCTCAAAAGATTTTTCTTATTTGGGGAATCAATAATCTTATATGGTTCAAACATAAGCTCAATATCGCTTTCCGAAAGCAATAGAGAGCTGCTTGTAACAGATATTAATACATATTTTTTTGACGGCAATTTTTTTGTTTGAATCATATCCTCATCCGGTTGAGAAATTTCTATATTAATATCACCCATTTCAACTGACTTTAGCACAACATCAAAAATATTTTGCACAATATTCTTGGTAAAACTTTCATCCGATACTATGGTATTTTTAACTCCAGCAGCAACATTTACATTCCATGTTATTTCTTTATCTTTACACAATTGCTCGTTGTATCTTACAAGGGAATTTATAGAACTTATTAAGTCAAACATTTTCATTTCAGGTTTGCAGGAATCGGATTCCGTTTTGGAAAGTTCAAATAATTTTTCCGTAAAATACATTAAATCCGTAGAATTTTTCTTAATTATTCTTATGTATTTTTCCTGCTGCTCCGACATATTTCCGCCCAGCCCGTCAGCCATTGCCTGAGAAAATCCTATTATTGACTGCAAAGGTGATTTAAAATCATTAGCAAGTTTTAACAAAAAATCATTTTTATTTTTGTTTATTTTTTTATCGTCCGTATCAATACCTGAATTTTGAGAATCCCGATTTTTTTCTATATCACGAAAATCAAGCATATACCCTTCTTCGTATTGTTTTGCGGTCATTTCAAAATATACTTCCCGATTTACAAATTTTGCAATAACCGCCTTATCAGCAATAACGGCATTAATTATAATATTATCGGAGTTTTCTATAAAATCGGAAATATTTGACGTTTTTAAATTCATCTTTGATGTTTCAAATATATCGGCAGCCCTGTCATTTACCCACTGAATTTTTCCGTCTTTGGAACAATATACAACACCGTCAGGCAAGGCCTTTTCAACATCAAATGAACTCGTCTTAAATAATATCTTAGTAAAATCCATATTTCGTCCTCATAAATCTTCAAAATGTATTTTAACATAAACTAAAATCTAAACATGTATATATTAAGAAAAAGTTAACTTTATTAAGAATTGTAATTTTTTGTATTAATATTTTATATATAGAGGACAAAGTATATGAAATACAAAGATTATTATGAAACATTAGGCGTAAAACGTGATGCAACCGAAGCCGAGATAAAATCGGCTTACAGAAAACTTGCACGAAAATACCACCCTGATGTTAATAAAACAAAAGAAGCAGAAGAAAAATTTAAAGATATAAACGAAGCCTACGAAGTTTTGGGTGATAAAACAAAACGTCAGCGTTATGACAGCTTAGGTTCAGGCTGGCAAGGCGGAGCGGATTATACACCTCCTCCGGGATTTGAAAACTTCAGTTTTAACTTTAATCAAGGCGGGGCGCAAAGTTTTGATTTTGGCGGAAGCGGATTTTCAGACTTCTTTGCATCTCTGTTCGGTGACATGATGGGGGGCGGCAGAGCCTCTCAAGGCGGATTCGGCGGTTTTGATTTCTCTCAAGGGGTGAATATGGGCGGAGGGTTTTCCGACATAAACCGAGCTTCTTCCGGACGAACATCATCACGAAATAATGAAGATTTAGATATAACAAAAAATCTTAATCTTACGGCAAAAGAAATTTTTGAAAGAAAGCCTGTTTCGGTAACTTATACCGAAATGGATAAATGCGGATATTGTAACGGTAACGGATATTGCAGTCATTGCGGAGGTACAGGCATTCATTCGGAGCCTAAAACGGTTAAAGTTAACATCCCTAAAGGTATCCATGAAGGAATGAAAATTCGGCTTAAAGGAGAAGGAAAAGTCGGAAACAGAGGGAAGAAAGGCGATTTATATCTTATCGTGCATATAAAAGACAGCGAATACGATATAGATGGAACAAATGTTACAAAAGAGGTCGAAATAACGCCTCCTGAGGCCGTTTTGGGATGTAATAAAGATATTGAAACTTTGCATGGTAATATTAATATTAAGATTCCTGCCGGAGTTTCAAGCGGGCAGTCGCTGAGGCTTAAAGGTCTGGGATTACCTGACGGGAATAATTACGGAGATTTTAATGCTAAAATTAAAATAGTGGTTCCTAAAAATTACAGTCAGGAAATAAAGGATTTGTACAAAAAAATCCAAAGTTTATCTTAAAAAAAACACAGGAAGGATGATGCTATGCCGCTTTTATCCGGCATAAAAACCGAAGCACAAGAAACGGAAGAATTGAGAGCACTAACCGCAAAAGGCGGATTTTTGGGTTTGGCTCAGATTAATCTTGTTGCTGGTGATATTGAACATAATGCTTTAAAAATTTCGGAATATATAAAATATGCGGAATCAATTAATCTTGATATGGTCATATTTCCGGAACTCTCTCTGATGGGATATCCGATTATGGATACAATCGACCGGCATCCGTTTCTTGTCGAAGAAAATGTTAAGTGGCTGAAAGGATTAGCCGAAATAACCGGAAAAACTGCCGCAATTGTCGGATTTGTCGAACCGAGAGAAAAATTCGCCGAGGGTAAAAGATTTTATAACTCTTTAGCGATATTGCGCAACGGAAAGATTGAAGGTATCGTAAGAAAATCACTGCTTCCGAATTACAGTGAATTTAATGACTACAGATATATGGAACCTTCTCCCGCCGTTGGGATTCAACCTGCGGAAACTTTGGGCAATTTTTCATCGGATAAAGTTATACAGTGCAGTCCTTTGTATAACTTAAACGGGGTTAATTACGGAATTACCGTTTGCGAAGATTTGTGGAATAATAAAGACTTTTTTGAAAAAAATTTGTATTCAAAAGATCCCGTTTCCGAACTCAAAAAAGCCGGAGCGGATGTTATTATAAATTGTTCGGCATCTCCCACAAGAGCAAGAAAAGAACAGTTGAAGCACAATATGCTTGCATTTACGGCATTCTCTCAAAAAATTCCAATCGTTTATGTAAACCAAGTCGGAGCAATTGATAATATTTCTTTTGACGGTTCGAGCAGGGGAGTAAATAAGTACGGAGATTTATTTGCAAGAGCAAAATCTTTTGAGGAAGATTTTATAGTCTTAAATCCCGTAACCGCAACAGGATACATAGAACCCATTACACGCGGACTCGAAAAATCGTTGAACGAACAAAAAATATTTACACTGGAATACGAATCCGATTTGGAGAGAACGTACAAAACAATAATACAGGGAATAAAAGATTACTTCGCCAAATGCGGTCTGAAAAGAGCCGTTTTGGGACTTTCGGGAGGGTTGGACTCTTCCGTCTGCGCGGTACTTCTTGCCGATGCTCTGGGATGCGAGAATGTTTTCGGAGTTTCTATGCCATCAAAATTGACAAGTGATGAAAGCAAATCCGATGCTAAAACTCTTGCACAAAACCTCGGTATTAATTTTGCGGAAGCATCAATAAAACCCATGGTTGATACAACAACGGAGTGCTTAAACGGGCTTTTTAAAGATATAGAAACAAAATGGAATGACAGGTATCTTAAATCATTTACTCCGGATAATATTCAAGCACGCTCACGAGCAATGTATTTGTGGGGAATAAGTAATGAGTTCCCGTCTTGTATACCGATTGCAACCTCAGATAAATCGGAACTCTATATGGGCTATGCAACCGTAAACGGCGACATGTCAGGAGGATTTGCACCTATTGCCGATGTTCCCAAAACGAAATTATTTGCACTAGCAAGCTGGATGAATTTAAACAGAGCTTCAAAAAACACAATTCCCAAATCCGTAATAGAAAAAAAACCGGGAGCAGAGCTTGCAATTGATCCAAATACCGGAAAACCTCTCAATGCAGAAGATGCACTTATGCCATATGAATTTTTGGACGAAATTATTTGGCGGATTGAGAACAAAAATGAATCATATAAAGATTTATATAACGATACTTTTGTATATGAATTAAAAAATATCGTCCCGAAAAAACAAAAAATTGATTGGCTTAATAAATTCTATAATCGTATGTCAAAAGCTCTTTACAAATGGTCGATTTTACCTCCGTCCGTAATTGTTGAATCACGTTCTATAAACAAAGCAGACTATAATCAGCCGATAACCTCCGGCAGAATCAATTACAAAGGTCACAGCAAAGCGGAAATAAGAAATATATTGCAACTTTAATTTTACCTGTTGTCATACATTAAGAAATGTAAAGATCAAATTCTGCAAAGTCAAATATAGCTCAAACTATTGATATTACTACAATACAATGCAGTTTATCTCATTATCATCCTGTCTGAACCGGGCAATTTTTAAACTCAAAAATACTTTATATAAGTAAGGGTAATATTTGAGGATCAAGATATGTTTATAGGAAAACTGCTTTTCAAAACGACAGGTTTAATGACAAAAAGAATGCGCATGAATACATGCACAAAATTAGGTGAGACTCTGGCACAAAAAGTTATAACAACCGGTGAAAAAATAAATGCGGATGATGTTTCGGTATTCTTAAAAGATATTATGGGCAAAAGAATGAAAGGAATTCGAGTAAGTACAAATCCTGATGTTGCCTGCGAATTTGCAGTAAAAGAGGTGGGATTACCCAAAACTACTGCAAAAGCTGTTGTCAGCAATTCACTATCATCTGTTTGGAGCAGTCCAAAAACGGGAAATGCACTATTGGATTTAAGAATAGAGGCAATGGACCACTCCGAAGCAATAAATACAGCTGTACATGAAACTCAGCATTTGTTAAATCGCACATCATCTTTAAAAATGAAATTAGCGAAATTATTAGGGAAATTAATGCCTAAAAAAGTAGAAAAAGCTACACAAGAATACGGCACTGTACTTAACCTAAAGAATCAGTTTTTACAAGGAGACCTGATTTGTTCACTGAACGTCTATCATGCGAACGTAGGGTATGTTGATAATACTGCAATTAAGACACTATTGGAAAAATTCAAGTGCAAAAATACAAAGGAACTTAAAAAAACAATAAGAGAAATAATCAGAGAAGATGTAATTATTCCCAAATGCGACAAGAAAAATTTAACAATACTTAAAGCACTGGCAGCAACCATAAAAGATGAGGCTAATTCATACAAAGTCGGAGGAATAGCGGAAAAATATTTTGATATGGCGACAGGAAAAGTTGCATCCGGAGATACCACAAGTGAAACCATTGCAAAACTCTATGAAAAAACCGTCTCTGTATTAAAAAGCGAAGCACGTAAACAAAAATTAAACAATATAAAGAAATTCTTCGGTTTGAAACCGAAAGAATATGCTATTGCTAAGAATATTGAAAATGTAGAAGAAATATCGATTTCTGCGGAAGAAATTGAAGATCTCATTAATAAAGGCTATTTTAAAAACGAAGAAGAAGTTAATACAGTACTAAAAGCTATAAAAGAGACATTATACGAATAGTAAGCTGTAAATATAAACATTAATTATTTGAGCATTCTTTGTAAATTTTTATTAAGTTTGTCCCGTTTTACTGACAATTTTTTTTATTACAAGATTTAATATAAATGTTCAGAATAGTGAAAGGGAATTAAAAATGTCTTTAAATGTACCTGCTGTATCAAATCATTCATATAAATCAACACCCTGCTTTAAATCCAAGTTTGTTAACGGCACGAAATTAAAAAATAATAAGCAATCCGGACATACACTGCACACAATTGCCGAAATTGGCGGATGGGTTTTGTGTATAGGACTTTTGATCGGAGGCTGGGTATCTGCTTGCACAAACAAGCATGATAAATCTCAAAAAAGCAAAATTGAAACCTCAGCCCCTCAAAATAATCCGCAAGAAGCACCTGCGATTAATTATAATTTATAATTAAAATAATTGCTTACACTAATCATATACAGAGCCTGCTTACTGTTTACATATTCACACATTTTTGTAACATGTTTGCCCATTTGTAGTGTTTGTGATAATATCTAAAAAAATGACAGTAGAATGAATATATGATAAGGAGTTTTTATGATTTCAGTAAACGACTTAAAAAACGGATTGACACTAGAATTGGATAACGGTCTTTGGACTGTTGTCGAGTTTCTCCATGTAAAACCAGGTAAGGGAGCCGCTTTTGTCAGAACAAAACTTAAAAATGCAGAATCAGGCAACGTTATAGAAAGAACTTTCAGAGCGGGCGAAAAAGTCGCAAAAGCAATGTTGAACCGCAAAGAAATGCAATATTTATACAAAGAAGGCAAAGAGTTCGTAATGATGGACATGGAATCTTACGAACAATTGCAATTAACTGAAAATCAGGTCGGAGACGGAGTTAAATACCTGAAAGAAAACATGGTTGTTCAAGTACTTACACACGATTCAAGAATAATAGGTGTTGATATTCCGGCACATGTTGAACTGGAAGTTATTGACACACCTCCGGCTGAAAAAGGAAATACGGCTCAAGGCGGCACAAAACCTGCTACTCTTGAAACAGGTGCCGTTGTTAATGTTCCGTTCTTTGTATCAAACGGTGATATAATCAGAGTTGATACAAGAACTAACGAGTATCTTGACCGTGTATAATAAATTTATCGCTTTATAAGCTTAACAAAAGCGATAATGGGGAGGTAACAATGAAACTCGATATTGAATATATAGAAAAACTAGCAAAAGTAATCAATGATAACGGACTTACCGAAATCTCATTAGAGGACGGTGAACAGGCTATCACAGTCAGGAAAGATGTTCCCGAAGTAGTTACTGTATCTCAGCCTGTTACAGCTCAGCCGGCTTTGTCAACGGACATGCAAATACCTGAATCTGATGAAAATACAATTAAGGCACAGAATAAAGGAAAGGCCGTTACATCACCAATGGTTGGTACATTCTATGCATCATCTTCTCCAGATGCTGAGCCATTTGTTGAAGTTGGCTCTGAAATAAAAGAAGGTGACGTTGTTTGTATTATTGAAGCAATGAAGTTAATGAATGAAATCAAATCTGAGCATGCGGGAAAAGTTACGCAAATATGCGTTAAAAACGGAGACCCGATTGAATATGGTCAGGTTTTGATGTATTTGGAGTAGAACGGCAATAAGATACTAAGGCACCGGAGTACTAAGATATTTTAATATTTTAATAGCTTGTTCTCCAATTTCCTTATTCTCTTATTTCTTTCGAAGGGGATAAAATGTTTAAACGAGTATTAATAGCAAATAGGGGAGAAATAGCCGTAAGAGTAATCAGAGCATGCAGGGAGTTGGGAATTCCCACGGTTGCCGTGTATTCGGAAGCGGATGAAAATTCACTTCATGTCAGATTGGCAACAGATGCTTTTTGCATCGGTCCGGCACCCAGTATAGACAGTTATCTTAATATTCCGGCAATTGTTTCTACAGCATTGGCAACAGGTTGCGATGCAATACATCCCGGATACGGTTTTTTGTCAGAAAGAGCCGAGTTTGCTGAAATTTGTGCAATGCACGATATTAAATTTATAGGGCCATCTGCAGAATCTATGCGAAAAATGGGAGATAAAGCCACAGCAAGAAAAACAATGATTGAAAATAACGTTCCCGTAATTCCCGGAACAAGTATTATAAAATCCGCCAAAGATATAAAAGAATTCGCTCACAAAGTCGGATATCCGATAATTTTGAAAGCTACGGCAGGAGGCGGCGGAAAGGGCATGAGAATTGTCCGTGACGACAGCGAAATTAACACCAATATGAATCTGTGTAAACAGGAAGCAGAGAAATTTTTCGGAAACCCTAATATTTATGCGGAGAAGTATCTTGAAAATCCTCGTCATATTGAAGTTCAAATTATCGGGGATTCATTCGGAAACGTTATCCACTTGGGCGAACGTGATTGTTCCATCCAAAGACGTCATCAAAAACTTATAGAAGAAGCGCCTTCTCCTGCCATAAATGAAGAAACCAGAAAGGAAATGGGTGCCGCAGCAATAAGAGCCGCCAAAGCAATAAATTATGAAGGTGTCGGAACCTGCGAATTTTTGCTTGACCATGACGGCAAATGGTATTTTATGGAGATGAATACCCGTATACAAGTAGAACACTGCGTAACGGAACTGATTTCGCAGGTTGATATTGTACGGGAACAAATTCTTGTTGCTTCCGGTGAAAAACTAAGCTATAGACAAGATGACATCCAACTGAGAGGTCATGCTATAGAATGCCGTATAAATGCGGAAGATTCCGAGAACGATTTTATGCCTTGCCCGGGAAAAATTGACGGATACTTTGCTCCGGGTGGATTCGGAATCAGAGTGGATTCTCATGTTTATCCGGGGTACTCGATACCGCCCTATTATGATTCAATGATAGGAAAACTTATTTGCTGGGGCGAAAACAGGAAACAAGCAAGACGCAGAATGTATCAAGCTTTAAAAGAATATGTTATAACCGGTATTAAAACAACAATACCTTTTCATCAGCAGATAATAGAAGACGAAGTGTTCAAAAGCGGACAATTTAATACTGGATTTATAGAAGATTTTTATAAAAGGTCTGAAAGTAAAAAAGAAGAAGAGTTAAATGAATAGTAGTAAATTATATGGTAAACAGTTTAAAATTCCAAGGAGTTTAGTATGAAAAAATTTATTGCATTGTTATTACTTAGTTTACCTTTAGCTGCATTTGCGGAAGAAGATTTCGGAGTCAATGTTCCGGAATGGAAAGATTTCACTCCAAAGGCTTTCGCAGATGTTAAACAACCAAAAGGACTGGGAAGGCTAAATGCTGCCTCGTCATACTGGTATAAACGCAGGGTAAATTTTGAAAGTGAACTTGAAAACTGCAAAAGTCTGACATCAAATGATGAGCGTTTCAGTTGTTATGAAACCCTGAAATCTAACCAGTACCAACTAAACAGCGAGTATAACGCAAGATTGGAAGCTCAGGCAAATAGCGGTTCGTCGGTTCCGGGTATGCAAACCCAAACAGACAATATGATGCCGATAGGCGGATATTTGGAACAAATGACCAAATACATGCCGAATGAGTTCAGATAAGGATTAAAGGCACCAGAACACCAAAACTTTCCGTAATTGCGAACGAAATGAAGCAATCACGTTCAAAAGAATTAAAATGAACTAATTAATGCAATATAGACATTTTTATGTTATTATAAGATAGTTATAAGTATGAAGAGGATTAAGAATATGTTGAAATCAAGCAGTTTAGAAAAAGCTGCCGGGGTTGGTTGTGTTTCTATGCGAAACAAAATTGTCCTTGCTGCAGCGTTGAGTTTAGTTATGACAGGTTCTGCAGCCGTATATGCAAATTATGCGAATCCGGAACAAGCTACCTTTACAACTCCGACATTGGGTACACCGACTTTGAATACTATGAATAGTTTGGGATTAACTCCGACTCTTGGCGGACATAATTCCGCTATCGGAAGCGGGTACTCAATTTCTACCCAACAGACAGACGGTGCTTTGCCTTACAATATACCTACCGTCAATACAGAAACCGGAGAAATAACAAATCAAACTTACTATATTGTTCCAAATGGCGGAGATTATGCAAGAGGAAGATATTCATATGATCCGGAAATGTATGATGAAGAGACTCAGACAGGACCGAATGTGGTAGGACATTTTATTAATTTACCGGCTTCAGGCACAGCCACAGTTGGTGCAGGTATATACAACAATACTCCATCCGGATATTCAGGTGGTATTCTTACTACGGTTATAGGAGATTTTATTAATGATGTCTGTGCTCCTGCGGCTGCAAATACATCTGCACACGGCGGCGCTATTGATAACCACGGTGATATAGACCTTATATATGGCGACTTTATAGGAAACAGAATAACAGTAAGAGACTATACAAAGACTTTACCTCCGGATGGGGCAGCTATTCGTAACGGAAAATGGGTTGGTACAATTGTAGGCAATTTTATTGGTAACAGAGCCGAAGCAACCGGTGAAAGCACTACAGGTGCTTACGGCGGTGCTATCGCCAACCACCAAAGCGGAAATGATGACCACGACGGATTTACTGCAAGAATAGATAATATATATGCAAACTTCGTCGGTAACTCTGCGTCACATGGCGGCGGAGCGGTATACAATACAAATAGCGCAATAATAGCTAATCTTCAGGGTGAATTTATTGATAACACAAGTGCCTATGGCGGCGGTATTTATAATACCAATCAAGCCAAAATATTAAATATGGGCGGAACTTTAGCTCGCAACAGTGCGACTGAGGACGGCGGTGCTATATACAACACTACAAATTCTGAAATGACTGTTGATGATAGCGTATTCATTGCTAATACTGCTGCAAATGACGGTGGTGCTGTATACAACACGGCAGAATCCACAATAACCATCAATGACAGTTCATTCAAAGCTAACTCTGCTAATCAAGGGGGTGCTTTATACAATGCTGACGATTCAACAATGATTATTACAAACGGTTCATTCTCCGGAAATACCGCTACTGACAAAGGTGGTGCTTTATACAACGCTTCTGAATCCACAGTAAACATTGCACAAAGTTCATTTACCGAAAATACTGCTGAAAACGGCGGTGCTATTTTTAATGACAGTGTGCTTCTTGATGACAATAATCAGGTTGTAGGACCGAGCATGGTTATTGATGCAAGCTTTGTAAACAATACCGCAACAGGTGAAAATGGCAGAGGCGGTGCTATATACAGCAGAGCCGATATTGATTTGGTAGCGGACGGACATACAAATCGAATTGAAGGTAATACTTCAAGCGGCAGCGAGGCTATCTATATAGAATCACAAGACATAGTAATACCTGAAAGCGTTGACCCGCAAACTCAAGAGGTAATACCTGAGCATAGTATTCATATCAAACCGAATTTGAATATCATTGCTGAAAATAACGGTGAGTGGGTAATCCAAGATAAGATAAACGGTACTGCAGGTGATTACAATGTTAACCTCATCAGCACTGACAAAACAGGAACCGTGTCAGTTTATGATGATTTGACAGGTGCTGACATGACTGTTAACGGCGTACATTTGAATACCGTAAATAACGACATTCACGATTACACTAATGTTAATTCATTCACTATTACAGGTGACAGTACGATGTCGGTTGACGTTGACCTCAGAAACGGTGACATGGACAGATTTGTTGCCGCAGAATACGGTGACCATGAAGGGACATTGGATATTACCGGTATTAATATAGTGAATGATGTAGACAGAAATCAATCAATAGAAGTTGCAGGTGAAGGACTTGCTGAAAGTGTAACACTGTTTGGCGGCGGAGACGGAAGCACACATAAAATAACAACTCCGATCAGAATGTATGACATGGCATACAATATCAATAATAACAGAGGTTATTTGAATATCAGAAGTTACTTCAATCCGTCAATACTTGCGGCTCCCGTAGTAATGCAAGCAGGAGTTCAGTCAGCAATGAATACAACTTGGCAAAATGCATTCAATCATGCCGATACATACACTAAGATTCCGAAATTCGACAGATTGACAATGATGGAGCAAGGCAAATATGCTGATGCAAGTACGGATTTCAATACGAATTTGACTACATCACTTAGAGAATATAACTTAAAAGAAAACAGAACTTCAAATCAGGGTATATGGTTCAGACCTTATGCAGCATTTGAAAGACTTCCGTTAAGACACGGACCAAAAGTTGATTCAATTACTTACGGTTCTTTCATAGGATTTGATTCCGATTTCCATGAACACAGAAACGGTTGGCACTCTGTCTTGTCTACATACTTGGGATACAACGGCGGTCAAATTGACTACAGTCATGTAAGTTCTAATTTGAACGGCGGTGTAATCGGTATTACTGATACATTCTATAAGAACAACTTCTGGACTGCATTGACTTTGTCAGGTGGCGCTATGTTCTCTAATACATCTACAATGTACGGACATGAAGATGCTACTTCATTGTATGGCGGTTTAGGTTCAAAGACCGGTTACAACTTTGAATTCAAAGACGGAAGATACATTATACAACCTGTATTACAATTGGGTTATTCATTTGCTAATATGTTTGACTATACAAATGCGGCAGGAGTTAAAATAGATTCTTCTCCGATGCATACTATACAGATTAATCCGTCATTGAGATTTATTGCAAACTTCAAGAGCGGATGGCAACCGTATGCAAGAATGGGTATGGTATGGAATATAATGGGCGATACCGATGTTGATGCAGGCGGATATCATTTACCGGATATGTATATTAAACCTTACTTTGAATATGGTCTTGGTATCCAAAAATTGTATAACCACAGATTTACAGGGTTTGGTGAAACAATGCTGAGACACGGCGGAAGAAACGGTATTGCTTTGACATTCGGATTCAGATACGGTCTGGGAAGAGAACCTGGTGAAGACTATAAGAATATGACCAAATGGGAAAAATTCAAAGCATTTTTCAAATAAATAGGTTATAATGCGAAAAAAAAGGAGGCAATAGCCTCCTTTTTTTTTCGCCGTTATTCGATGCTACACAATGACAAAAAACTTAATCACCTGCTCACTTGCTCACCTTTTTAAAACAGATTCTTCGGGGATTTCATCACCTCAGAATGACGAGAAGTCTTAGTGCTACGATTAATAGTGGAAAGTGGAAAGTCGAAATCACCTGCTCACCTACCCAACGGCAAGGCAAGAGATTTGTTATTCTTTCTCGAATTCTTGTCGGGCAATTCATAGCATTTAATACAGCGTGCTTCGTAAGCTTCATCTCCGCCTATCATAATAAGAGGAGAACTTTTATCCGCAGGCTTGCCGTTAATCAGTCTTTGGGTTCTTGTAGCTTCTTCACATCTGCATTTCATACATATAGCATGGAGTTTGTCTACTTTTGTTGCAATGCACATAAGCTCGGGCATTGAACCAAACGGCTCGGATTTAAAATCCAATTCCAACCCTGAACCTATAACCGCTTTTCCCTCATTCATCAAAACTGTAATAACTTTTGTAATATTTTTATCAAAAAATTGAAGCTCATCTATTGCGACAACTTCATCTGTCGGTTTAACGTGATGTAAAATTTCAATGGAATTCTTTATCTTTATGGCATCAGAAGTCAAGCCGTTTCTGGATTTTATATAATCACCCTGCTCTCTCGTATCTATTGCGGGAGAAAACACTTTTATATTTTTTTTAGCAATTTGACATCTTTTTATTCTGCGTAAAAGCTCTTCTGTCTTACCGCAACTCATCGGCCCGGTTATAAGCTCAAAACTGTATCCGTTCATACTTATATATTTACCCCTTGTATATTTACCCCAAAACAAAAAATGTGACAGTCCACCTTTTTATTCTAATAAAGACAGAAACTAAATGCAATCAATTTAAGTTTTGTAAAATTTTTCTAATATTTAGTCAATTAATGAAAACAAAAAGACTTTATATAAGTAAGGTTGTACAATGACTAATTTACGGATTAATAATACTAATTCTATAGTTCCATTCTCTAAAACTACCGTACCCATACGTTTTAGATGAACCTCTCTGCCCGAACAACAATCAGATACAATAGAAATTAACAGCAAAAAGAAAAACGACAGACTCGGACTCAAATTACTTCTTGGCGGTTTGGTAATTGGTTGCTCTATTTTTGCTTGGGTTAAGCTTCGTAAACCTGATAAAGCTCAAGAAGTTTTTAATTCGGAATTTAAAAATATTGAAAATATTCGTAAAAATTTATCCGAAATTTTTGAAAAAGATTTGTCGACCAAAGAAGCTGACGAATTGGCAAAAAATTATAAAAAAATATGTGAAATAAAAGATGATAACGAATATGCGGAAAAATTATTTGAACAATTAAAAAAAGATTACGGATTTAAAAACTCACATATAAAATTAAGTATTGAAAACTTCAATTCAGCAAATGCACCTGACTGGACAGCTTCACATACTGATTTGGGATATCTTGTCAGAATAAGCCGAATTAACGGCAAACTCGCTGACAGAGAATCGCTATTTGATTCTTTATTCCACGAACTAAAACATCATAAACAATTTGAAACTGCAATTGCCACCGACAAATCAGCATTTGAGGATGCTCTTGCACATAAAAAATTAAAAGAATATACAAAAAAACAAATAAACAGTAACGGCGGAGAAGAAGCGGTAATCAATTGGTTAAAAGAGCAAAGCAGACCGTATTTGCAACCGGAATTTGACAGAATTGAACGGGAAATCGGACAATTACCGAAGGATTCACCTCGTTACAAAAAGGGATTGGAATATATAAATGCTAAACGCAATTATATTCAGGAAAGCGAAATTGTCACAAGAAATAAAGAATATAAAAATAATATTTTGGAAGTTGAAGCATATAGAGCCGGAGAACTGGCAAAAGAAATTTTTGGATGGCTAAAGGGATAAGCAGAAGTTAATATTAGTAAAATTTTTACAAAATTTATACTATTTCACGACTTCCAAAACATTATAGTCATTAAGATACGGCAGATGTTCTTCCGTAATCAATTCGCCAGGAAGCAGAATCGAAATCCCCGGAGGACATTCGGCAATAACTTCAGCCGAAATTCTCCCGATTGCATCTTCTTTTGCAATTGTTTCTTTTTCCGCATAATAAGCATCTCTCAAACTCATTACAATTTGAGGCTCTATCATCGGCATGTGTTTTCTGTTTTCAAGATAATAAATATCTTTATGATTTGCTGAGGCTATTTTTTCAAGTGAGTCAGCAAGATACACAAAATCGGAATGTTTATTCCCCAAATTACATAAAATCAAAACTCCGATATCCGAAGCCGATTCAACTTCTATTCCGAAATCAATTTCCAAAATTGATTCCAAACGCTTTCCTGAAAGGCCGTCAATTTTTATAAATACTTTTGTAACATCTGTCATATATCCGAAAGAAGATTTTAATTGATGTAAATTCGGAATATTATCAAGACGTGAACGCAAGTATTTGGCATTTTTTACAGCTCTGTCTATTAACGCTTGTCCGGATTTTGAACCCAAAACAGCTCTTGCGGAATCCAAACTTGCCAATAACATCAAAGACGGGCTTGTTGTATGTAAAAGCTTCAACGCTTTCTCTACTGTATCGGGATTAATCTTTGAATTTTTTGAAATATGGAGCATTGAACTTTGGCTCATGCTTCCGCCCGTTTTGTGAAGTGAATGAACAACAACATCCGCACCTAATTTTAATGCGGTTTCGGGTAAATATTTATTAAAATTCCATAAACATCCGTGAGCTTCATCCACCACAAGCGGAACATTATATTTTCTGCAAACCTCGCTGATTGATTTAATATCGGAAACAACGCCCTCATAAGTCGGATTGGTTATCCAAACAAGCCCGACATTATCGTTTTCTTTTAAGGCCTGTTCAATTTTAGATGCATCAATGCTGCCCCAAATTGACCAATCCTCAATTCTCGAGGGGCAAATCCAAACAGGCTCAGCGCCCGATATCATAAGCCCCGTTAATGCGGAACGGTGGCAATTTCTGTTTATAATAACCTTTTGCCCTTTTTTTGTAAGTGACATTCCGATAGCGAGATTTCCTGCTGTCGAACCGTTAAGCAAAAAGAAAGTTTTTTTAGCCCCAAAAGCCTCTGCTGCAAGCTCTTGTGCTTCTGCAATAGGCCCTGTTGCCGGATGTAAAGTTCCTAAATTATCAAATTCGTCTGTTGTATCAATATTTAGGGCTTTTTCTCCGATAAGTTTTTTAAATTCGCTATATACGGCTCTGCCTTTTGTATGCCCGGGAATATGAAATTGATATGTCGGATTTTCACAGGCTTTCCTCAACGCCTCAACAATTGGCGCTTTAACTTTTTGCTGTTCTTTAATTTCCGATCTGTGTTCCGTTTTATTATGCAATTTATCTGTCCTATAGCTTTGTTGACCTAATATCTTTAACAAATATAATACTCAAAAATATTTTTTTTTGCTAGCAAAAAATATTTTTTTCGGTTTTTTATACATGTGTTAACTATAATTTGAAAGGAAATATTATGCAAACAAGAGTTATATGTTTGGGCGACAGATTCTGCAACCTTTTTACAAAATCAGGGAGACAACAGAACAGTATTTACAAAAATATGCGTCAACAAGGTATGGACTATATCAGAGAAAGAAGATTTCCGGATAATTCAAGAGTCGTCCTCGGATACAAGAGTGAAACAGAAAAACTTGCAAATATTGCATGTTTAATTAAGCCTGACTTTAGTACGGAACTAAAAACTTCAAACAGAGTAAAAGGATTTAATAATTACCTGATTATAGGAAAAGTTTGGAAAAATCCGGAAGGAGAAGAAATAAAACAAAAAGTAACGGGTATAATATTCTCGGATAAGGATAAACATATTGCCGGCAAAATCCAAAACTATACAGACGAAAGCCACCCGAATTTAATTATGAAATATGATATCATGCAATTCAGCTATCCGTCAGAGACAAGAAACGAAAAAGTTTATAAAGTGCAATCTAAATTAAATTCGGACTATTATATGCTAACTCAACATAGTGACGGCTCAAGAGAATACGAAAAATCAATTAACGGAGAAAAATCTGTCTTTCGTGCCGAGTAAGATATTAACCGCTATGTTGACTTTGTTGTGTATTAGGGTATTTTTACCCTATTGATTTTTTGCTTTTCAAGTCATATAATTCAAATACACAAATCAACAAATTAAGAGAGAGTATATTATGAACAAAGAGATGAAGATTCTGTTCGCCTCAGCAGAAGTAGCCCCGTTTTCCAAAGCAGGCGGTTTGTCTGACGTAGTCGGAAGTCTGCCCAAAATTCTGGAAAAAGATGCGGAGATTGCAATTTTCACCCCTCTGCACGGCTGTGTGGACAAAGCCAAATGGAATATTAAAGAACTCGAAAACTCTGAAATGTGGATAGGTTTCGGTAATATTCAACATAAGTTTAAATTGTTTACTACAAAACTTCCGACAACGAACATAAATGTATTTTTTGTTCAAAATGATTGGTATTTCTCTTGTTTTCAGGAAGTTTATCCCAAATGGATGGACACAAGATATGAACACGAACGATATATTGCGTTCTCGCTTGCCACTCTGGAATACGCTAAAGCACTGAATTTTAAAGCCGATATTATTCACTCTAACGATTGGCATACGGCGATGATTCCTTTGTATATCAAGGCAAATTACAAGTTTGATGATTTTTGGAAGAATACAAAAAATGTATTTGAGATTCATAATCTCGCTTATCAGGGAGTTTGGTTTGAAGATATCTTGGATTTTGCAAATATGCGAAAAGATATCGTATACAATGAATGGGGTTGCGAACACTACGGACGTGTAAACTGGATGAAAGGTGCGATAAATTATTCGGATAAAATTGTCACCGTTTCTCCCAAATATGCGGAAGAAATCCTTGGCGGAGAATTTGGAGAAGGGATGGATTATACCCTCAGAGGACATACAAATAAATTGTTGGGAATTGTTAACGGCATAGACTACGACATATTTAACCCCAAAACAGACAAAAATCTTGTAAAAAATTATTCCGTAAAAGACTTAAATCTGAAAAAACCGTTTACTCAAAAAGAAGAAAACAAAAAAGCTATTATGAAAGAATTCGGGCTGGAATATAACCCCGAAAGACCTCTTGTTGCGCTAATTTCGCGTCTGGTTGACCAAAAGGGACTCGACTTAATCCGCGCGGCAGAAAATGAACTTCAAAAGATGAATGCCGATTTTATCTTTCTTGGTTCAGGAGATAAAGATTACGAAAACCTGTTCATCTGGCTTTCCAATAACACAAAAAATATACGAACTTATGTCGGTTATAACGGAAGTCTGGCAAACCGTATCTATGCGGGAGCGGATTTCTTCCTTATGCCTTCAAAATTTGAACCCTGCGGACTGTCACAATTGATAGCAATGAGATACGGAGCATTACCGATAGTAAGAGCTATAGGCGGACTTGATAATACGGTAATAGGTTATCCTTTGGATAACTCGAACGGATTTAAGTTCTGGGGTTATGACGGAAATGCAATGAAGGACGCTATATATACGGCTCTAAATGTATACAAAGATTTGTACACAACTAACGCTATGCGTAAAAGTGCAATGGAAGCAGATTTTAGCTGGAAAGAAAGTGCTAAAAAATATTTGGAAATGTACAAATCTCTGCTATAATTTATTGATTTGCATTAAGAGGAAAATTCTTTGGTGTTCCGGTTTCCGGACACTGTCCGAATTGACAGCTTGAATTATATCCGTAATTATTGCTGTTTGAACCGAAATCCCTCAGGCTTTTGGTCGGTTCAATTTCGTTCTCAACAGGCGTATTGTCCTTTATACCTGAAAATTCTTTCGGTTTTGCGGGGCTTGAGAGAACACTTGCCGGTGGTATTATATCCTGAATATTTGAGGATTGGAATTCGGCAACACATGCTCCAGTATCAACAGGACAGGATGCAAACACCGGACAAGATACAATAATAATTATTAAGAACAAGTATTTTAACATATTAACTCCCTTTTCCCTTATTATAATTTTTATTGTTTCAATTACATTACCCGTCTCGGCCTGTCCGAAAGCAGTATAATTCTCCTATACAAGATAATAATTTTTTTGCACGTTCTGAACGTAAGCTCTTTTATATGTTTCCGGAATATTTACAACTACGGCCTCTCTTCTTTTCCTCAGTCCGCTTAGTCCGATTATTGCTTCATCTTTAAATAAGTTTTTAATAAATTGCATATTTCAATCCTTTCATCTCTGTGGTATAATCACAATGTTGTTTTAATGAAAGTTTTATAAAAATCAATTTAAAGGAGTAAGATATGGGAAAAGTAACAAAAGAAATGGGTATAATGGACATCGTACAAGCACATCCGGAATCGGTAGCGATTTTTCAAAAATACGGCATGGGCTGTATAGGTTGTGCTGCAGCAAGATTTGAAAACCTTGAAGCTGGTGCAAGAGTACACGGTTTTGATCCTGATGAAATGGTTGCCGATATTAATGCTTTGATAGGTGAAAATTAATAATTTGTAGTAATACTGGAGGGGAGTTTTATGCAGCTGTGGCAGATTTTATCAATAATCGGGATTCTTTTTGTAATCCTGGAAATCTTTACACCAAGCATGTTCTTTTTGAACTTTGCACTCGCAGGGTTTATATGCGCTTTGATTTCACTGTTTTATACAAATGTATACGGACTTGTAATTATATTTTGTTTACTTTCTTTCGTTTCTTTTGCGTTCTTACGTCCGGTTATTATGAAAAAAATGAGCAAAGAAACTGATACCGGCATAAATAGCAAGTATATAGGTAAGATTGTTAAAGCAGAGGAAGATATATCGGATTCTCATGGAGTAATAAATATATACGGAGAGCGTTGGGAAGCAAGAAGCGACAACGGTGAATTTATCCCCAAGGGGAGTGATGTTAAAATCGTAAGAAACGAAAGTATAATTATGTATGTTACAAAAACAGAAAAATAATTAGATACGTAGGAGGGTTTTATGTTTTCATTTTTAGTGTTTTTAGTTGTTCTTGCACTGATAATAGTTGTAAAAGGTGTAATCATTGTACAACAAGCAGAAGTTGTTGTAGTGGAAAGGCTTGGTAAATTTGACAGAGTGTTAGAATCCGGATTTAACTGGATAATACCGGTTTTGGAAGCCCCTCGTGCAATAGATTGGAAAATTAAGCAAAGAGGATTTGACGGAGCGAACTACTACACCATCCAAAAAAGAACAAGAATTGATTTAAGAGAAGCTGTTTACGATTTTGACAGACAAAATGTTATTACAAAAGATAACGTTTCAATCAGCATTAATGCTCTTTTGTATTTTCAAATTGTTGACCCGAAGTCTGCGGTTTATGAGATTCAAAATTTGCCTGAAGCTATTGAAAAATTAACTCAAACAAACCTGAGAAACCTTGTAGGTCAATTGGATTTGGATGAATCATTGGTTTCAAGAGATAAGATTAACCATGAATTAAGAGCAATTCTTGATGATGCAACTAATAAATGGGGCGTAAAAGTTAACCGTGTTGAACTTCAGGATATTATTCCGCCAAAGGATATTCAAACAGCCATGGAAAAACAAATGAAGGCTGAACGTGACAGACGTGCCGCAATTCTTGAAGCAGAAGGCGAAAAGAAATCAGCCGTATTAAGAGCAGAGGGTGAAAAAGAGGCTGCAATCAACAGAGCAGAAGGTGAAAAACAATCTAATATTTTGAAAGCGGAAGGTATCGCACAGGCAAGAATCCTTGAGGCTGACGGTGAAAAAGAAGCAATCAACAGAATTATCAATGCTCTTGCTGATAAAGGCCAACCTGATAAGTATTTGATTGCAATGAAATATCTTGAAACAATGAAAGCAATTACAAGCGGTAAAGATAACAAAGTTGTCTACATGCCTTATGAAGCGACAGGAATATTAAGTTCTGTTGACGGAATAAAACAAATGTTTGACAGTTCTAAGTAGTTTCGTGTTATAATGTTTCTAAGAATAATTGAAATTAGGAAAGGATTTATATTATGAAAAAGAAAGTATGTTTGGCTTTAATGCTTGCAGGAATAGCAACATCAACATTTGCTTACACTTACGATACTAATTTGCCGTTGCCGGGTTCATCAATTGCAGGAACTCAGCTTCAGCAGGAGACTTTGTTCTCAGCTTATGCTTTTGCTCACAGAATAGCACCGACTGACTGTACAGCTTTTGCAATAACTGATACAAAAGTTTCTAAAGAAAGAGTTGACAACAAATGGCAAGAAAT
>JAEEGL013421981.1_pt1 | contig 26088 bp, 25 predicted proteins | sample 9134231 | NCBI WGS metagenome assembly JAEEGL01 (sample SAMN16246548, study PRJNA631951) | gut metagenome | biome: gut microbiome; feature: rumen; material: fiber-attached | host: Bos | place: Iran: Karaj | collected 2018-10
CGGAAGAGGAAATAACAGAATGAGTAATATGTGGCCATAACATTACCTTTATATATGGCAACATTTATTTAAACAAAAACGGTGCCACAAACGGTGCCAACACAAACGGTGCCAGGCTCCGTAAGGTGCCTGGCTTCGTTTTTATCCTTTTAAAACAATCAAAGTCCATCGTGTTTATCCTTTTAATTTTGACAATGTTTTGCTTGTTTATCCATTGAATAATGTCAATTGTGGCTGTATAATACGTGTATGGAGGTTTGATTATGCTTAATAGAGACATATGGGATAAACTGATTGAATGGAAAAACCGTGATCACCGTCCTCTTATAATCAGAGGATTGCGACAAATTGGAAAAACTTTTATAGTAAAGAAATTCGGACAGCAGTTTTATAAAAATACCGTTTATCTGGATCTTCGTGCAAATCAGTCTGTTCATTTGGCATTTGATGGTGATTTTTCAGTAGATAAGATGGTAATGTCGATTTCAGCCGCGCTGCCCTCTGTGAGATTCTTACCTGGAGAAACTCTGATCATTTTTGACGAAATCCAAGACTGTCCAAATGCCAGAAGTTCTTTGAAATATTGGGATATTGACGGAAGATACGACGTAATAGCGACGGGAAGTTTTCTGGGAGTAAAAGGTTTTAGAAAACCATATGAAAGAGGAATACCTGTAGGTTATGAAGAACAGATGACAATGTATCCACTATCTTTTCATGAATTCGTTTGTAATGTTGGTATTAGTGACGAAGTGTATGAGTATGTTGAAAAATGCCTAGAGAATCATGAAACTGTCGAAAAAACAATTCATGAAAGCATGAGATCTCTGTATTATCAATACTTGATAGTCGGTGGAATGCCGGAAGCTGTTAATGACTTTTTATATAAACACGACCTTAATTCCGTAAGGGATATTCAGCGTAGAATACTTAGTTCTATTCGGGATGATTTCGGCAGATGCAAAGACACTAAAGGAAATGACAAAATTAACGAGGTGTTGAAAATACGAGCAGAAGCTTGTCTTGATTCTTTGCCGGCTCAACTATCAAAAGAATACAAAAAATTCCAATTCAGTTTAGTAAACGCAAAGGGGCATTCGCCTGAAAAAGCAGAAGGATTGCAATACCTGGAAGATGTGGGTCTTGTAATAAAATCATATAACACGAGCGAGATATCTTTTCCCCTGGAAGGTGTCAAGATCCCTAATGAATTTAAAGCATTTTTCGTTGATACCGGCCTCCTTATTTCTCAATTAGGAGAAGATATTCCTGCGAAGATTCTTTCCGGAGATATAAGTTCATATAAGGGTGCGATAGCTGAAAACATGGTTGCCTCTGCATTCGCGACAAGTGGTCGAAATCTATACTATTTTCATGCCTCCAGCGGTTCTCCTGAATTGGATTTCTTATTTGAGGAATCCGGCGAAGTGACAATCGTTGAATGCAAATCATCAAACGACCGAGCAACCAGTATGAAGTTTGTAATTAGTCATCCTGAAAAATATGGAGTACATTCTGCGATAAAATATTCGGATACAAACGTGGGAAATGGTAAAGGCTTTTACACGCTTCCGCTATATGCAATCGGATTAATCGGTCCAAAAACAAATATTAATATAATCCCCGCCGTGGATGTTTCCAGTCTTAGGACTCCAGATCAAGAATAAATCCCTTTCCGAAGAATCGGTGTCAGGCACTGTTAACAAATTGTGAACAAAATTTTCTTCATTGACTGGATATATTTTATGCAATATAATATAGTAAAATATATCGAAAGGCGGTGTAGTTATGAGTAAAGATTTTAATATTCAGGAATATATGACCCGGGGCGTTGAGAGAGTGGTTTCCGACGCCATAAAGGCGACTCTTAAGAACCCCAGGGAAAGTGCGTATATGGCAAAGTTTGCTCTGGCAACAAAAGCGGCATCAAAGAAAAGAGCGAAGCTTGAGGCAGAGGGAGAGCACATCCCTCCTTTTCTTATTGCGAGCATTACAAGCAGCTGTAATCTGCACTGCGCAGGATGTTATTCAAGATGCAACCATGCCACGGAAGATACTGCCCCTGTAAAGCAGCTCACCGATGAGGAATGGCTGAAGATATTTGATGAAGCAGATGATCTTGGCGTCAGCTTTATCCTTCTTGCAGGCGGAGAGCCACTTCTCAGAAAAGGCGTTATTGAAGTGGCTGGCAGAAAGCAGAATATTCTGTTTCCTATTTTTACAAACGGAACATTTATGGGAGAGAAATATTTTGATCTCTTTGATGAAAACAGGAATCTCATCCCTATCATGAGTATCGAGGGAGAAAAGGATGCAACCGACAACCGTCGTGGAGATGGAGTTTATGACAAACTTATTTCCAACATGGATGAACTTTACAGACGTGGTCTTATCTACGGTGCATCAGTAACTGTTACAACAGAAAATATTAAAGATGTCTCATCGGAAGAATTTATCGGCAAGCTTTCAGACAAAGGCTGCAAGGCCGTAATCTTTGTTGAGTTTGTTCCTGTGACAGATGATTCCACGCACCTTGCACCCGGAGACGAAGACAGAGAATATCTTAAAAAAGAGATAATGCGCCTCAGAGAGGAACATCCCGAGATGGTATTCGTCTCGTTTCCCGGTGATGAGAAGAGCTCCGGTGGATGTATCGCAGCAGGCAGAGGATTCTTCCATATAAATTCCCATGGCGGCGCCGAGCCCTGCCCGTTCTCTCCATATTCCGATATTAATGTAAAGGATACGTCACTGCGTGAAGCAATGAATTCAAAATTGTTCAAGGCTCTTCAGCAGGAGGGCGTACTTCTCGATGATCATGAAGGCGGCTGCGTCCTTTATGAGAAACGCCACGAAGTAGAAGCACTGGTGTCAGGCACCGTTAACAAAGTGTGAACAAAAACGGTGCCAGGCTCCGCAAGGTGCCTGGCTTCGTTTTTGTGAGGCTCCGCAAGGTGCCTGGCTTCGTGTTTAATTGGACATTTGATATCTTAGGGTTTATCATTTTCAGTATGACTAATTCATCTCAGAACAATCGACCGTATACCCGGACTAAAAATATTAAGATGGCAGTGTGGGCTTTGATCCTATCCGAGCTGCTTGGTATATTCTTGTGCTTTTCAAGCATCTTTAATACATACAAAGACATCTACACCCATGACGAGATACATTTTGGTGACCTGTTCGGCGTGTTTGATGATACGATATATACCGTCGAGATAAATGAAATCCCTGAAGAGCTTTATCCTTCTTTTTATATTTTGAAAATTGGAGACAATGCGCTGATTATTACAGGCATTGACGATTATCTGGAGGAGCTTGATCAGACAGGAAGTGTGATAGTAAGGGGACAGCTCCAGTCCTTTTCCACCGAGGAAGAAGATATTAAGCAGGCTGCATGGGATTATTTCACCGAGAATGGTTATTTTGAGAATGATTCCAAAGTAAAGCAAAGGGTAGCCCATCATTATCTTGAATGTTCAGACTTTGGTTTTATAGGGGTAATGCTTGATGATCACCCCTTTGGACTTATTTTCGGACTGAGCATTTTTTTGGTAATCGGCATGATGCTGTATCCTTACGGACTACTGTATATTATCCGGCATTATTATCCGGCCTGCGGAAGCGTAAAGTATACAACGCCGGAATTAGAGGAGCAGATGAAACGGCCCGAAACCGACCGGGTGGATTACGCGGATCTTTATTTCACCCCGGAGATTCTTATCGGAACGCAAATCGGCATGACGGCAGTCCGTTATGATGATATAGAGAAAGTTTATACACGGAAAAGGCTGCATATTAACTGGGATTTCCCCAAGAATTTTTTATACCATACACATCAGATTATTGTTGTAAGTAAAAACCACAAAAAGCTCACAATGTGCGATGTCACATTTCTTGACCAGTCCCTTATAGACCGGGTGTCAGGCACCGTTAACAAATTGTGAACACGGTGCCAGGCTCCGCAAGGTGCCTGGCTCCGTATATAGGAGAGACAACCATGAAGAAAGTAAACACCGACAGAGAAAAGATAATAGTCAGGACGAGTATAATCGGCATCGCAGCCAATGTACTCCTTGCGGGATTTAAGGCAGTCATAGGAATACTGACCAATTCAGTTGCCATCGTGATGGATGCTGTCAATAACTTTTCTGACGCAGGCAGTTCCCTGATTACGATTATAGGTACCAAGCTTGCAAACCGTCAGCCTGACAGGAAGCACCCGTTCGGTTACGGCCGTATTGAATATTTAAGTGCGATGATTATATCAGGCATCGTGCTCTATGCAGGTGTGACTTCCCTCATCGAATCGATTAAGAAGATTATTAGCCCTGAGGAACCCGATTATTCGATTGTATCCCTTGTCATCATCGGCGTTGCTGTGATTGTCAAAATAGTTCTTGGCATATTTGTAAAGTCAGTGGGAGAGAAGGTTAAGTCAGCGTCCCTCGTTAATTCCGGTGAGGATGCGAGACTTGATTCCGTTATCTCTGCAGCGACTCTTGTAGCTGCCATCATTTTCATGACCTGTGGTTTATCCCTTGAGCCGTGGCTCGGTGCCATCATCTCCCTGATTATTATTAAGTCAGGTTTTGAGATGCTCAAGGAGACTGTATCCCAGATCCTTGGCGAGCGCAACGATCCTGAACTTGATAAGAGTATTAAGAATACTGTCAGGAGTTTTCCCGATGTCCAGGGTGCATATGACCTTGTCCTTAATAACTATGGACCTGATTCATGGAATGGTTCAATTCACATCGAGGTTCCTGATACATACTCGGCCGATATGCTCGACCGTCTCATCAGGCGTATCCAGGAGGCTGTATACACAGAACATGGCGTGCTGCTCACTGCCATCGGCGTCTATTCAGTCAACACTAGTGATAAAGAGATAATTGATGCCAGGGAGCATGTGAGGGAGATAGTCATGTCCCATCAGTACATTAAGCAGATGCACGGCTTCTTCATGGATAAGGAGGAGAAGAGCATACGCTTTGACATGGTGGTGAGCTTTGATGTCCCCGACAGAGCCGAGCTCCACAGTGCAGTTGTTGATGATATACACAAGTCATACCCTGATTACAGTCTCCAGATTGCCATGGACACCGACTTTACTGGCCAGGCATAGTCTATTTAGCCATTTTTATTTTGGAGGAATTATACATGAGATACTTTTTAGAAAACTCAAGATTAAAAGTAGAAATCGATTCATTCGGCGCGGAGGTTAAGTCCGTCATTAATAAAAACAATATGAGAGAGTACATGTGGTACGGCAACCCGAAATTCTGGGGCAGAACATCCCCTGTGCTCTTCCCCTTTGTAGGCAGCTTAAAGGACAAGAAATACACATGGAAAGGCACTGAATATTCCATGGGCCAGCACGGCTTTGCCAGAGATAATGAGTTCACTCTTGTGAGCCAGTCTGACGATGAGATATGGTTTGCGTTTGAGTCATCTGAGGCCACTCTTGCAAAATATCCGTTTGCATTCAGGCTCGAGATTGGCTATCGCCTTATAAAGGGAGGAGATACCGACGACGTACAGGTTATGTGGAAGGTCCTTAATCCTGCAGACGAGACTATGTATTTTTCTATAGGAGCCCATCCCGCATTCCTCTGTCCCGTCCATGGATTTAACCGGGACGCAAAGAACTGCAAGGCAGGATACAAACTTTACTTTGAGGGTGTAAATGAGATTCATCATCATGGCAATGATGTGGCAAAAGGCCTTGCAATCCGTGAGGACATCACGCTTCCCCTTGATAACGGATTCGCAACCATCACCGATGATTTCTTTGACAGGTGTACATATATGATAGAGGGAAATCAGACTAAGTGTGTCGGCATAGCAGACGAGGAGGGCAGACATATTGTAGATGTGGCATTTGATACTCCTCTATTCGCAATCTGGTCACCAGAAGGCAAGAATGCTCCGTTTATCTGCATCGAGCCATGGTACGGCAGATGTGACGCTGTGGATTTCGAGGGCGACTTAAGTCAGCGCGAGTTTACACAGGTACTTAACGGTGGCGCTACATTTGAAGGCGGATACACAATGAAATTTTATGAATACTACTGGTAAATAATTATGAAAGTAATAGACCGCAATAAAACTTATGAACTGCTCGCTCCCAAGCAGGATTATTTAAGGAGTGCCGGGATCCACTCTGTCATCACAAGGGACACTGTTAATGCAAAGATACACGGCCCCTATGAACTTCGGGTTGAAGATGAAGACTACGAAAATGCCATCCGTGCCCTTGAAGAGATAGATACGTACGCCTTTGTCGATGAGCGTGAAGAGGATAAGGAGATACAGGAAACAAGGGAACGCATCGACTCATTTCAGAAATTCGGCATAATGCTTGTCAGAATGTTCCTGATAGCTATGGCGGCCGGTTTAATATATTTGGTAATTACAACTTAGCTTTGTGCTCAGATATGAATTGTTAATAGAGTGGGTATACATTAAGTCAAAGCTTGCGAAATTTGATACTGATTCCAAGTTCCTCTTTGTCACATATGTAGGTATCAACCATGCCGATATTGAGTGGATCAGAAAAGAAATCAGTGACAAAATTGATTATGACAATGTAATCTTTATGCAGGCTAGTCCGTCCATCGCAGTTAACTGTGGTCCCGGAACATTCGGTATGCTTTATCTGCAGAAGGAGACAGAGTAGGAACTTGACACATTTTACTGTTGAAATCCGTATAAATGTGTGTTAACTTAAGTTGAAATTAAATATAGGAGAGATTCAGGTGTCAAAGCAGTTATTTATAGCTGGCTTTGGTGAAAAGGGAAGCAGGTGAGAATCCTGCACGAACTCGTCACCGTATTCAGGGAGCGAAGGCCGATACATCACTGGGAAACCGGGAAGATGGCATTAGCGATGATCTGTGAGCCGGGAGACCTGCCTGGGTTAATGTACAGAAACGAAAGTTTCAGACCACGAGTAAAATGGTTGTGCGATATGTGTTTTTCGTATGCAGACCCTTTACCCACAAGTAAAGGGTTTCTCTTTTTTCGGGCCCTTTTTCGTTTTTGTATTTTCCGTATTTGATGTAATTTTTTCAGTTTTATTTATGGAGGAAAAAGAAATGAAAAAGAAACTCATGGGAATTCTCCTTGCATCAATGGTAGGCGCTCTCTGCCTTGCAGGATGCGGTGAGACAGCTGGCGAGACAGCAGGTCAGGCTTCAGGCGGTGCGGAGACAAACGTAGCAGCTTCTGACGACGATCAGGCAGCAGCAGACAATGTTGCAGCACTCATCGACGCAATCTATGTTCAGGAGAGAACAGAGAATACAGATCAGCAGTGTGCTGATGCCAAGGCTGCATGGGACGCACTTACAGATGCCCAGAAGGAACTCGTAGAGGGTGAGAATGCAGATCCCGATTACTTCGGAAGAGATACAGGTGATGCATCCAAGGATGATCCCAGAAACCAGGATGAGATCGGAGAGAAGGAAATCCTCGTAGTAAGCTTCGGTACATCATTCAACGACAGCCGTGTAGCTGATATCAAGGGTATCGAGGATGCTATTGCATCAGCATATCCTGACTGGACAGTCAGAAGAGCATTTACAGCTCAGATTATCATCAACCATGTACAGGCCCGTGACGGAGAGGCTATTGATAACGTTCAGCAGGCTCTTGAGCGTGCAATTGATAACGGTGTTCAGAACCTCGTAGTTCAGCCTACACACCTTATGCATGGTGCTGAGTATGATGAGCTTGTCGCAATCCTTGATGAGTACAAGAATCAGTTTAATACAGTATCTATTGCCGAGCCCCTTCTTGGTGAGGTTGGCGCAGATGCAACTGTAATCAACTCAGATAAGGAAGACGTAGCAGAGATCGTTGTAGCTGAGGCAGTTAAGGTTGCAGGATATGATGACCTAGATGCTGCAGCAGCAGACGGTGTTGCATTTGTATTCATGGGACATGGTACATCACATACAGCAAAGGTTTCATACAGCCAGATGCAGACAGTAATGAACGAGCTTGGATATGACAACGTATTCATCGGTACTGTAGAGGGTGAGCCTGAGGAGACAGCATGTGAGGAAGTTATCGAGGCAGTTAAGGCAGCAGGATATACAAAGGTTATCCTCCGTCCTCTCATGGTAGTTGCAGGTGATCACGCCAATAACGATATGGCAGGTGATGACGACGATTCATGGAAGAGCATGTTTACTGCTTCAGGATACTTTGAGAGTATTGACTGCCAGATTATGGGTATCGGTGAGATTCCTGAGATTCAGCAGATCTACGTAAATCATGTATCAGGTGCAATCGGTGACTAATTATTTGGAGTAACTGATGAAGACTAAAAAAATATTATTTGCATTATTACTGGTTTTGTCCGTAGCTTTATTCGGGTGTAATGGGGGAGAATCGGTATCGGATAATCAGGTGGCAGATGCCACCGGTTATCCGACATTAGCCGACGGAACCTACACCGTAAAGTTTACGACAGACAACTCAATGTTTCATGTTAATGAAGTATGTGAAGGCAAGGCTACCCTGACTGTTTCAGGTGGAGCCATGAGTGTACATCTCGTTATGCCTTCCAAGAATGTGGTTAATCTTTACTACGGTCTGGCTGAGGATGCTGCAAAAGAGGGGGCTGAGTTAATTAATCCCTCTACTGAGAGCGTGACATATTCAGACGGTATGACTGAGGAAGTATATGCATACGACGTACCTGTACCTTACCTTGATGAAGAGTTCGATCTTGCTCTCATAGGTAAAAAGGGTACATGGTATGACCACAAGGTCGTTGTATCATCACCTATAGAAGATGAAGACGAAGCATCTTCTGATGATGCAGAGTCTGATGAACTGATTAACGACGGCCGGGTGTCAGGCACCTACACATGTGAGTTTGATTTCGAGGGTGGCAGCGGCAGAGCATATATCGAGTCACCGGCAACTATAAATGTTGACGAAAATGGCGCGACTGCAACCATTACATGGAGCAGTGAGAATTACGACTACATGATAGTCGACGGAGAGAAATATCTCCCCATTAATACAGAAGGCAACTCGGTATTTGAGATTCCCGTCAGTGCCTTTGATACACCGATTAATGTAATCGGTGATACTGTGGCGATGAGCAAACCGTATGAGATAGAATATGTCATCACATTCCATGCGGATACATTGCAGATTGCAGAATAGGAATAACAATGATCAGGAAATCAAAAATAGTATTGATTAGTATATTTTTGATGGGACTGCTATGGCTTACAGGCTGTAGCAGTCCTTATTCTGATTTTAAGGATACGAATGATTCTGTCAGCAGTCAGCTCGTATATGACCACAGCATGGAGCTCTCATATGCGGAAAACTTCACTGTTGACTATTACGAGGGAGGATATAAACTCCTTAAGACTAAAGACGGAACAGAGATACTCACTGTTCCTGAAGGATGCGACATTCCCGGGGGACTTGATGGAAACGAGATAATCCTTCAGTGCCCCGTTAACAATATTTATCTTGTATCATCGTCTGTCATGGATATATTCAGCAAACTTGATGCAATGGATACCATCAGGCTCTCTGGACAGAAAGAAGAGAACTGGTATATTCAAGACGCTAAAGATGCCATGGCTGCAGGGGACATACTCTATGCAGGCAAATATAACCAGCCTGACTATGAACTGATTACAAGTGAGAACTGTTCCCTCGCCATAGAGAACATGATGATATCCCACGCTCCTGAAGTAAAGGAGATGCTGGAGAGTTTTGATATTCCCGTTTTAATAGAATACTCAAGCTATGAATCCCACCCACTTGGAAGAGTTGAGTGGGTTAAGTTCTTCGGAGCCTTAACTGACAGGGAGGACAAGGCAGAGGAGATATTTAATGCACAGCTTGAGATACTTAATACCGTTTCGGATTCATATAATACAGGAAAGACCGTTGCGTTTTTCTATATTACATCAAACGGTCTTGTCCAGGTAAGACAGAGTACCGATTATATTCCAAAGATGATTGAGCTTGCAGGTGGCAGATATATTTTTGACACATTGTCGGAACCTGAAAACAACAGGTCTACCATGAACATGCAGGTGGAGGAATTCTATGACGGGGCAAAGGACGCAGATTATCTGATATACAACTCCACCATAGACGGAGAGATAAGCTCTGTCGATGACCTTCTTGATAAGTGCCCTGTCCTTGATGATTTCAAGGCAGTTCAGAATGGCGATGTCTGGTGTACTACAAACGATATGTACCAGCAGTCCATGTCCATCGGACTCATGATAGGTGATTTTAACAGTCTTCTCACAGGTGGTGATGAAGACGATATGACATATTTATTTAAGCTGGAGTAATTAAATGGCTTATAAGAATTCAGGTAATAAAAAAAGATATTTATTCAGCTTTATATTCCTGGCTGTATTACTGATGATTGGAGTAGCTCTGAATCTCTGTATCGGATCGGTAAGCATACCCATGGCAGATATCATTGATTCCATAAAAGGTATTCCGGTTGAGAACGACAGGATACTCTGGGATATCAGAATGCCAAGGACCCTGGCTGCCATGATACTCGGTGGGAGCCTTGCCCTCTCGGGATATCTGCTCCAGACATTTTTCCATAATCCCATAGCCGGACCTTTTGTCCTCGGCATATCATCGGGAGCCAAGATGACTGTTGCCGTAGTAATGGTATTTCTGATGGACAACGCCATAGGTATATCATCAGGTACTCTTATAATCGCTGCATTTATCGGGTCTCTTATTTCACTTGGTTTCGTACTCCTTATGTCAGGCAGGGTGAGGAGCATGTCCATGCTTGTGGTCGGTGGAGTGATGATTGGTTACATATGCAGTGCCATTACTGAACTCATAATAAATTTCGCGAACGATGCCCAGATTGTTAACCTTCACAACTGGTCAAGGGGAAGCTTCTCCGGGACTACATGGGATAACGTATATGTGATGACTGTTATAGTCGTCATTGCTTTTGTATGGACATTCTTTTTATCAAAGCCCATGAGTGCATACCAGCTTGGTGAGGGATATGCGTCTAACCTTGGAGTAAATGTAAAAATGCTCCGGGTACTTATTGTATTTTTATCAAGTGTTTTATCAGCATGTATAGTGGCATTTGCCGGTCCCGTATCATTCGTTGGCGTGGCAGTGCCCCATATTGTCAAAAATATACTTGGCACGAACAAGCCGATTCTCATGATACCTGCATCATTTATGGGCGGCGGATTCTTTGTACTGATTTGCGATTTGATTGCAAGATCCATGTTTGCACCAACTGAGCTTAGCGTTAGTACGGTTACCGCAATATTCGGTGCTCCCGTTGTATTATTCATCATGCTCAGGCGAGCAAAAGAGGACGTAAGATAATGGTTTATTATTTTAAAACTGAAAAACTTGCTGTCGGATATGATGGAAAGCCCATCATGGAAGACGTGAATATAGAACTTGAGAAGGGCAGTATCCTGACTTTAATCGGACCTAACGGCGCAGGCAAGTCAACAATACTAAAATCAATTGCAAGACAGATATCCCTGATAGCAGGTACTGTATATCTTGATAATAAAGATTTAATGGCGATGAGCCCCGCCGATGTATCAAAGACAATGGCCCTCGTAATGACGGAGAAGCTCTCATCAGAGATGATGACATGCCGTGATGTTGTGGCTACAGGCAGGTATCCGTATACAGGCAGGTTTGGAATATTGTCACCTGCCGATGAGGAGAAGGTTGATGAGGCCATGAACCTCGTTAATGTCACAGAGATAGCAGGCCAGGACTTTAAGAAGATAAGCGACGGTCAGCGTCAGCGCATCATGCTTGCAAGAGCACTCTGTCAGGAACCTGAGATAATCATTCTTGATGAGCCTACATCATTTCTTGATATCAGATACAAGCTTGAGTTTTTAAGTCTCTTACAGAAATTAAAGAACATGAAGGGGCTTACGGTAATTATGTCGCTCCATGAACTTGATTTGGCTGAAAAGATGTCTGACATGATTCTCTGTATTGGAGAAAACGGACCTGAGAAGTTTGGCGCTCCGGCAGTGATTTTTAAAGGCGATTATATTTCAAAGCTTTTTAACATTAATGATGAGCTCCTCGCATTCGCGAAGGATAAAGAGATAGGTGTTTTAAATACATAAGGACATAACATGGCAAAAGTAATAATGGTCCAGGGTACCATGTCAGGTGTTGGTAAAAGCCTGCTGGCAGCCGGGCTCTGCAGAATATTTAAACAGGACGGATACAGGGTGGCACCCTTTAAATCCCAGAACATGGCCCTTAATTCCTTTATCACAAAAGAAGGTCTTGAGATGGGACGGGCCCAGGTCATGCAGGCGGAATGTGCAGGAATCGAACCTCTCGTATGCATGAATCCCATATTATTAAAGCCCACCAGTCATACGGGCTCCCAGGTCATCGTAAACGGCCGGGTTATCGGCAATATGTCTGCAAGAGAATATTTCGCATATAAAAAACAACTTATACCTGATATCGAGTCAGCTTTTAAGAAACTGTCAGAATATGCGGACATAATAGTTATTGAGGGCGCAGGTTCTCCTGCTGAGATTAATCTTAAAGAAAACGACATCGTAAACATGGGTATGGCAGCCATGGCTGATGCCCCCGTACTCCTTGCAGGAGATATAGACAGAGGTGGTGTATTTGCCCAGCTCCTCGGTACCCTCATGCTGCTTGAACCTGATGAGAGAGATAGGGTGAAAGGCCTCGTTATCAATAAATTCAGAGGCGACGCTTCCATTCTCGATTCCGGTATAAAGATGCTTGAGGAGAAAGGCGGTGTAAAGGTTGCAGGCCTTGTACCGTACATGGACATATCCGTCGACGATGAGGACAGCTTGTCGGGAAGACTTGTTAATAAAGACAGAGCCCTGATTGATATTGCAGTCATTAAATATCCGAGGATATCAAACTTTACGGATTTTAATGTATTTGATGAATATGATGAGGTATCCGTGAGATATGTTACGTCAGTGAGTGAACTTGGAACCCCTGATCTTGTTATCCTCCCCGGAAGTAAGAATACGATGGGAGATTTAAAGTGGCTTAGGTCAGGTGGACTTGAAGCGGCGATTATTAAGATGTCAGATAAAACTCCGGTCATCGGAATATGCGGCGGATACCAGATACTCGGAATGAGCATCAGTGATCCTGACAGCGTTGAGGAGGGCGGCTCCCTTAAGGGTATGGGACTGCTCCCTGTATATACCGTTCTTAAAAATAAAAAGACAAGGATGCAGGTGTCAGGCATCGCTAATATTGTTTCCGGTATATTTGAAAATCTCTCAGGCAAATTATATGAAGGATACGAGATTCATATGGGAGAGACTTCATATGATGAAAGTGGTGATAATCCTGTTAATGAAAATATTATCTGCGACAATAATATTTATGGCACATATATCCACGGTATATTTGACGGCGCCAGTATCTCGTCAGCAATCATGGAAGCAATCGCGAAAAAGAAAAACATAGATTTAAAAGATTTTAAGGGTATTGATTACAAAACATTTAAGGAGTCCCAGTACGACAAACTGGCTGACATGCTGAGACTCCACATGGATATGGAGTACATATATGGAATCCTTCGGGAATCACGAATATAAGATTTATTCGTACGAGGAACTGAATAATATTAAGCCTGACATTCCTGATGAAAACATCGGAAAACTCGTTAAGGCTAAGTGGGATAAAGTTGCAAAGCCACTGGACAGCCTGGGTGTATTTGAAGACCTGATTGGAAGAATAGGCATGATATCGGGCAACACTGATATTGATATCAGCAAAAAGGCTGTTATCATCATGTGCGCTGACAACGGTATCGTGGACGAAGGCGTGAGTCAGTGTGGCAGGGAAGTCACTCTTGCCGTGGCTAAATCCATGGGGAAGAATAAATCGTCTGTAGGTAAGATGGCAGCGTATGTTCACGCTGATACGATGCCTGTTGATATAGGGATTAACTCAGATGAAGTAATAGACGGTGTCCTCTCTATGAAAGTGAGAAAGGGTACGAGGAATTTCAGCATAGAGCCTGCCATGACGCCTGAGGAAACTCTTAAGGCGATTTCAGTTGGTATAGAACTTGTCAGGGAGTGCAAAGAAAAAGGATACGGTCTCGTGGCAACAGGAGAGATGGGTATAGGCAATACGACAACCAGTGCTGCCGTGACAGCTGCACTTCTTAATATCAACCCTGATGGTGTAACAGGCAGAGGTGCAGGCCTCGATGACGACGGTTTATCAAGAAAACGATGGGTAATTAAGAAAGCACTGGAGAAGTACAAACTCAACAATAAATCAGCGTTTGACATACTCTGTATTGTTGGAGGCTTTGATATAGCAGGTCTTGCCGGAGTATGTATCGGCGGAGCCATTTATCATATACCTGTTGTCCTTGATGGTGTTATCAGCATGGTATCGGCTCTCGCAGCGGAGAGACTGGTGCCGGGAGTAAAGGAGTATCTCATACCATCCCACAGGGGCAAAGAGCCTGCAGTAAATATTCTGGCCGGGGAGCTTGGACTTAAGCCTGTTATCGACGGAAGTATGGCCCTTGGTGAAGGGACGGGAGCAGTCATGATGTACAGCCTTCTCGATATGGCCATGTGTATCTATAATGACAGGACGTCATTTGATGACATTGAGATAGAGGAATATAAGAGGTTTTAATTTTGCTTACGATCATCACAGGCGGCAGCGGCAGCGGAAAATCAGCCTACGGGGAAGATTATATCTGCAGCTTGGCCGGGGAAAATAAAAAATATTATATCGCTACCATGAAGCGGGGCGATGATGAGACAAATGAGCGCATAAACCGTCACCGTGCAATGCGGTCCGGTAAAGGCTTTGAGACTGTTGAACAGCCTGTGGATATCGAAGATATTCTTTTGTTACATGATATAGGCTCCTCCGATTACGGACTCCTTGAATGTATGTCCAATCTCGTCGCCAATGAGATGTTCAGGGATGGAAAAGTTTATGATGAAGCTTTTGTGTTTAAAAAGGTTATGGATGGCATGGAGAAACTGGTAAGTCGGTTTAAACATCTCGTCATCGTCACCAATAATATCTTTGAAGACGGAGCGGAGTATGATGAATATTCCATGAGTTATATAAGGGCTCTTGGAAATATTAACCGCTTGCTGGCTGCCATGGCAGATGAAGTCACCGAGGTAGTCGTCGGTATCCCGGTAAAGATAAAGGAGACATCTTTAAGTTAAGAGAGTAAATAAATTTATGGGACTGATCAGATCATTAATAATTGCATTTTCGATGTACTCAAAAATCCCCATGCCCCGTTTTAAGTGGGAGGAGAGAGACCTTAAGTATGCACTTGGATTCTTTCCCTTTGTAGGCATGGTTATCGGGCTTGTCATATACGGATGGCAGTATGTGTGCGGTCTCTTTGGCATCGTGGATTTATGCCGCATATTTATCACAGTGGCCATCCCCCTTATCATCACGGGTGGTATACATGCAGACGGATTTATGGATACATCTGATGCCTTCTGCTCCTATCAGTCAAGAGAGCGTAAGCTTGAGATACTAAAGGATCCCCACATAGGAGCGTTTGCCGTTATCTCTTTTGCCATATACGGTCTTTTGTATATAGCTGCATTTTCGCAGATAACCGATACAGATCTTTTAAAGATAATATGCGCAGGATTCTTTTTATCGAGGATACTCAGCGGTCTGGCAGGGGTCTCGTTTAAGGGGGCAAAGACAGAGGGTATGCTCTTTTCTTTTACATCCAATACGGACAAAAATGCCGTGAGGATATTTCTTTTGCTTCAGGGGATACTCTGCATCGGATTTATGATATGGACATGTGTATTACCGGGACTCATTGTGTCAGCGTCGGCGCTGCTGAGTTTTGCCTGGTATTACTTTAAATGCAAAAAGGAACTCGGCGGTATCACGGGAGATACGGAAGGCTGGTTTCTCCTGATATGTCAGCTTGTGATGGCAGTGGCAATTGCAGGATTAAATATATGGTGGATTAAGTAGATATGAAACTGATAATAGGCGGCAGGGCCCAGGGTAAACTGGACTACGTAAAACAGCATATCGATAAAAATATAGAATATGTCATATATGACGGAGCGATACCGGGTGGAAAGACCGGTGAAAAACAAAGTGGCGACAAAACAGGATATGACAGTTCTGAATATGACAATCCCGGTAGTGACAAAATAATAATTGTCAATCATCTCCATGAATATATCAGAAAGATAATGAGAGATGATAAAGACCCCCGGGAGGAGATTTTTGGACTCCTGGATAAATATGATGATGTCATCATCATAAGTGATGAAGTAGGTAACGGCATAGTCCCGGCAGATCCTTTTGAGCGGGAGTACAGGGATACGACGGGCCGGATCCTGATAGAAGTGGCTAAGAGAGCAGATACCGTGGTCAGGGTGATATGCGGTATAGGCCAGATCATTAAGTGACAGGCACACATTAAGAGGAAAAAGATTTGAATATTATTTTATGTCATGTTTTTGCCTTTATAGCCGGATGCATCCTTGATCTCATTATCGGAGATCCCCACAGTATGCCCCATCCTGTCAGGCTGATAGGCAGTCTGATATCATGGCTTGACCTTAAATTAAATAACGGGGATGAAAGGCAGAAATTTTATAAGGGCATATTGACGGTTTTAATCGTGACATCAGTCACCCTGATCGTATCAGGGTTTATCCTGGCAGGAGCATATTTCCTGAATATTTATATTGGCATCATAGCCGAGAGCATCATGACATATCAGATACTGGCCGTTAAGTCACTACGGGATGAGAGTATGAAAGTATATGACGCCCTGCGCACCAGCAGTATCGATGAGTCGAGAAAGGCAGTATCCATGATAGTTGGCAGGGATACAGCGGAGCTTGATGAGACAGGTGTCACAAAGGCAGCCGTTGAGACTGTGGCGGAAAATACATCTGACGGAGTCATTGCTCCCATGATATTCCTGGCCATCGGCGGTCCTGTACTTGGATTTTTGTACAAGGCAATAAATACCATGGATTCCATGATCGGATATAAAAATGATAAATATATGTATTTTGGCAGGGCAGGGGCAAAGACAGACGATGTAGTTAACTTCATCCCCGCGAGATTAAGCGCACTACTTATGATATGTGCAGCTTTTATCAGCGGTCAGGATTATGACAGCCATGAAGCAACCCGGATTTTTTTAAGGGACAGGTTTAATCATAAGAGCCCTAACTCAGCCCAGACAGAGTCTGTATGCGCCGGGGCACTAAGGATCAGGCTGGCAGGCCCTGCATCATACTTTGGCAAAACCATAGAGAAACCGTACATAGGCGATGATTTAAGGCCTGTAGTATATGAAGATATTAAGAGAGCCTGCAGACTCATGTATGTGACATCATTTTTGTGCATGCTGATATGTACGGTGATTATGATGACAGTTTATTTACTGTCATCCGGGATGTAATTATGAAGAGTATCCACGGCGGAGATATATACAGAAACAAAATTAAATATGATTTCTCAGTGAGTATCAATCCTTTAAAGATTCCAAAGGAGATAACAGACGTACTCAGGGAATCCGTTGACCTTGCCGGATGTTATCCTGACTATCACCAGGCCGGTTTAAGGGAGGCGCTTTCCCATGCCCATAATATACCTGCTGAAAATATCCTCACAGGAAACGGCGCTTCGGAACTCCTGATGGCCGTAGTCCATGGACTTGCTCCAAAGAGGGCAGTCATCCCCGTGCCGTCATTTTACGGATACAGTCATGCCCTTGATGCAGCCCGGTGTGATGTGACTTATGTACATACATACGAGGATGACTTATTTTTACCCGGGCATGATTTTAGCGACAAAATAATAAACGGCACAGACATCTGTATCATAGCCAATCCGGGGAACCCATCAGGGAGGCTCCTTGATAAAAAATATATCTTATCCCTTGCGGATAAGTGCAGGGAAGCCGGCGGATATCTCCTGGTTGATGAATGCTTTATGGAACTGTCTGACAGGGATGAATCAGTACTTAGTGCTCTTGATAAACATGACAATCTCCTCATCCTTAAGGCCTTTACAAAATCCTACGGACTGCCGGGAGTGAGACTTGGTTATCTCCTTACAGGAGACAGGGCTCTTGCTGACAGGATAGGCAGACATCTCCCTGAGTGGAACGTATCCGTATTTGGAGAGAGGGCCGGCATAGAGTGTTTGAAGCACCCGGGTTTTCCAAAGGAAGCAGTAAAGGTTATTACGAAAGAAAAAAAGTATATCAAACAGGAACTCGCAAAATATGACATAAAGGTTTTTGACAGCAACTGCAATTTCTTTCTCATAAATACAGAGATACCCTTATATGACATGCTCCTTAATAAAGGAATACTTATCAGGGACTGCAGCAATTTTGAAGGACTCTGCAGAGGTTACTACAGGATAGCGGTCAGAACTCATGATGAAAATGAAGTACTTATAAAAGCAATTGGAGAATGTTTTGAAAAGTGATATGTCTCATGAAAAATCAAATACAGATTATGTTCTGTCCCATAAAAAAATAAATATAGAACATGTTCTCCCTGAAGATATAGAAAAGAGAAGCTTTGAGATCATCTCAGAGGAGCTGGGCTGGAGGGGTATCGTTCTCCCGAAAGATCAGGAGATGATCACAAAACGAGCCATCCATACAAGTGCAGATTTTGATTATGCAAGGACTCTTGTTTATTCAGATGGGGCAGTGACAATCGCAAAAGACCTCATTAAAAACGGAGCCGATATAGTCACGGATACAAATATGGCCCTCACCGGTATAAATAAGGGAAAGCTTGCGGGGGTTGGCGGCAGTGTCCACTGCTTTATGGCCGATGAAGATGTGGCCAGAGAGGCAAAGGAGCGGGGAGTCACAAGGGCGACAGTCAGTATGGAGAGAGCAGCCGGGATAAAAAAGCCCCTCATATTTGCCATAGGCAATGCACCGACGGCCCTCATATCCCTCTATGAGATCATGGAGCGGACAGGTTTTAAGCCGGGGCTCATCATAGGTGTGCCGGTAGGCTTTGTAAATGTAGAGTCTGCCAAGGAACTCATCATGACGACAGACGTCCCTTATATAGTAAACAGAGGCAGAAAGGGCGGATCAAATGTGGCAGCCGCTATATGCAATGCCCTGATATATGAACTGATAAAAGAAAATAATTAATTATGAGATGCGGATTTACCACCGGGAGCTGCGCAGCCGCAGGATCAAAGGCTGCTGCATATATGCTCTTTTCCGGCAATGAGAAAAAAGAAATATCCATCGATACGCCAAAGGGTATGACATATACGGCAGAGATTGAAGATATCAGTATATCGCCCGGCGAGGTATCATGCGCTGTCAGGAAGGACGGAGGCGACGACCCTGATATCACGACAGGTACACTGGTTTATTCAAAGGTAACGGTGACCGATCATGCACCACTTCAAAACGGTCCCGTCATAGATATAGACGGAGGCAGGGGAGTAGGCAGGGTGACAAAGCCCGGCCTTGATCAGCCTATAGGCAATGCGGCCATCAATCATGTGCCGAGGGAGATGATCAGGGATGCAGTCCTTGAAGTTTGCGGTCTTTATGATTTTACAGGCCGGATATCCGTGGAGATATCGGTACCTGACGGCGAGGAGATAGCAAAGAAGACCTTCAATCCCAAGCTTGGAATAGAGGGAGGAATATCAATCCTCGGTACCAGCGGTATAGTGGAGCCCATGAGCAGTCAGGCAATACTTGATACCATCAGGGTACAGCTAAACCAGCGCAGGGCCATGGGATACGATTACGTGGCAGTGACTCCCGGCAATTACGGCCAGGATTATATGAAAAAGACATACGGATATGATATCGACCGGAGTGTAAAGTGCAGCAACTATATCGGTGCCACCATCGACATGGCGACGGAGCTCGGGTTTAAAAAACTCCTCCTTACAGGTCACATCGGCAAGCTCATAAAGGTGGCCGGCGGTATCATGAATACCCACTCGAAAGAGGCAGACTGCCGTATGGAACTGCTGGCAGCATTCTCTGTAAAGTTCGGTATGGAACCGCCTGGGGTTATTAAGATTATGGACTGCGTCACTACCGAGGAAGCCCTCGGCATTATTAAAGAGGCAGGCATATTAAGAGAGGTGATGGATTACGTCATGGAGCGTATTATTTATCACTTAAATAAAAGAGGCATGGATAAGATTATGACTGACTGCATAATGTACTCAAACGATTACGGAGAACTGGCAGCAAGTCCGGAGGTTAAAGAATGGTTTACTTTGTTGGAGCAGGAACAGGAGCACCTGACCTCATAACAGTCAGGGGTATGAATCTCCTTAAAAAAGCAGACGTGATCATATATGCAGGATCCCTCGTGAATCCTGCTCTCCTTGATTATGCAGGAGAGAAATGTGAGATACATGATTCCGCAAAGCTTACCCTTGAAGAAGTCATCGATATTATCAAAAAGGCTGAAGCTGACGGTAGGATAACAGTCCGTCTTCATACAGGTGATCAGAGTATATACGGAGCTGTCAGGGAACAGATGGATGAACTTGACAGGCTGGGGATATCTTATGAATCATGCCCCGGAGTCAGCGCATGCTTTGGCGCCGCAGCTTCTCTTAATCTTGAATATACTCTCCCCGGTGTATCCCAGTCCCTCATTATCACCAGGATGGAGGGGAGGACGCCTGTACCGGAAAAAGAGAGTATCGAGAGCTTTGCAGCCCATAACGCATCCATGGCTGTTTATTTGAGTACGGGTATGCTGGGCGAGCTGTCAGAGCGCCTGATTAAAGGCGGCTATAAAAATACGACTCCTGCAGCCATCGTCTATAAAGCTACATGGCCTGAGGAGGAATCATATATATGTACTGTCGGTACATTAAAGGAGACAGCCGATGCCCATGGTATAAAAAAGACTGCCCTCGTCCTTGTAGGGGATTTTATCAGCCATGGCAATTATGATAAGTCAAGGCTGTACGCCCCTGATTTTTCAACAGAGTACAGAAAAGCAAAGGAACAGTAATGAGCCTTAATATTATCAGCTTTACGGAAAACGGAATAAGGACATCGCTAAAGACAGCTGGTGCCATGAAAGATACGGATGTCAGATTATATACAAAGTGGTCAGGATTTGACAAAAAAGATTTTGGCACTGATATCGTCATGGTTAACGAGAGTATCTCTGACTGGGCCACAGGGATGATGAGGGAAAAGCAGAGCCTTTTATTTATAGGAGCATGCGGCATAGCAGTGAGAGCCATAGCTCCCGGTATCAACAGTAAACTTACAGACAGTCCTGTCCTTGTAATGGATGAGCTTGGTAAATATGTAATCCCGATTTTGTCAGGTCATATAGGCGGTGCCAACAGACTGGCATTTGCTGTGTCTGACGCAATAGGTGCCCAGTCAGTCATCACTACGGCAACGGACATCAACTATGTATTTGCCGTTGATGTATGGGCTAAAGATAACGGCTTATCAATAGTAAATAAAGACGGCATAGCAAAGGTGTCATCAAAAGTTCTTAACGGAGAGAAAGTCAGTATCCTGAAAGACAAAGGACCTGCTGATGTAGTCGTAACCGATGAGCCTGAGAAGATCAGTGACGATGAAGCCCTGCTCATATTAAAGCCAAAGGAGTATGTCATCGGAGCAGGCTGTAAGAAAGATAAAGACCCGGCAGAATTTGAAGCATTTATAAATGAGACGCTCTCAGAAAACGGAATTAAAGTTGAGGATGTATTTGTCATTTCATCAATCGATTTAAAGAAAGATGAGAAAGCATTTTTATCATATTCAAGAAGACATGGCATACCATTTATGACTTTCACATCAGATGATCTTGAAGCAGTTCAGGGGGATTTCTCATCATCTGATTTTGTGAAAGAGATGACGGGGGTAGACAACGTATGCGAGAGAGCAGCCGTAAAGGCATGTGGTGACGGAGGCTCGTTAATCATAAAGAAAGTATCAAAGGACGGCATGACTATAGCCATTGCCAGGAGAGACTGGAGGAAGAATCTGAATTTATGAACATGATATATGTGACAGGCATCGGCCCCGGCGATGAGAACATGATGACAGTCAGGGTCAGGGAAATCCTTGACAGCGTCGATGTGATAGCCGGATATACGGTCTATATCGATTTGATTAAAGACCGTTATAAAAACAAGGAATTAATATCTACTCCAATGAAGCAGGAAAAGGAGCGGTGCAGAATCTGCTTTGAGAAAGCTAACGAAGGTAGGACTGTGGCCCTTGTATGCAGCGGTGATGCTGGGATATACGGACTGGCTTCACTGATACTTGAGATGAGCACCGATTACCATGAGACAGAGATTGAAATTGTCCCCGGGATAACAGCAGCGTCAAGCGGAGCAGCAGTTCTTGGCGCACCCCTTAATCATGATTTTTGTGTAATCAGCTTAAGTGACTTGCTGACACCCTGGGAAAAGATAGAGAAGAGACTGTGCTGTGCAGCACAGGGGGATTTCGCCATGGCCATATACAATCCGTCCAGTCATAAGAGAGCTGATTATCTAGAGAAAGCATGCGATATACTCCTTGAATATATTGACGGAGATACACCCTGTGGATATGTGGAGAACATAGGACGTGAGGGTACAAACGCCGTGACATGCTCGTTAAGAGAGCTGAGGGATACAAGGGTAAATATGTTTACAACAGTATTTATCGGAAACAGCAACACTGAAATAATTAACGGAAAACTTGTGACAAAAAGAGGATACAGGATTGGATAAGATACTGATCTTTGCAGGTACAACAGAAGGAAGAAAACTCTCTGAGTGTTTATCGAAAAGCACTATATATCACACGGTATCCGTGGCAACAGAGTACGGTGAGACGGTACTTAATGAAAGTCCGTACGCAGACGTTCACATGGGACGGATGGATACTGATGAGATGAGGGACTTTATTAAGTCAGGGGATTACCTTGCCGTAGTTGACGCCACCCATCCATATGCAAAAGTCGTTACAGAAAATATTAAGTCTGCAATGGAGGGAATGGATATACCTTACATAAGACTTGGCAGGGACGTATCGTCAAAATCTGAAGATGCAGATTTCATCCACATATTTAAGTCATCATCGGAATGTGCCACTGCATTAAAAAATACAGAGGGCAACATACTGTTAACAACAGGCAGCAAGGAACTTGATATATTTGCGTCCGATGATTCTTTAAGGGAACGACTTTATGTGAGAGTCCTCCCTGGAATGGAGAGCCTGGAGCTTTGCAATAAAAACGGAATCACCGGCAGACATATTCTGGCGCTTCAGGGGCCTTTTACAGAAGAAATGAATGCTGCCATAATCAGCCAGTATGACATAAATATTATTGTCACAAAGATGTCAGGAAGTAATGGTGGCTACGAAGAGAAAATCATGGCTGCTAAAAATAAAAGCATATCTGTCTACGCAATCGGATGTCCTGAAGAAGAGGCTGGATATACTTTTGCTGAGACTGTCAGGGCACTGGAAGATATTTGCCATAAAGAGATAAATGTTTCTTGTGTTCCTGATATTATCCTTGCAGGAGTTGGCATGGGAAGCAGCCTCTCAATGACGGAGGAAGTGAGCCGGGCAATTCACAGTGCAGATATCCTCCTTGGAGCAGACCGGATGATATCAGGCTTTACTCCCCGTATTGAGAAAAAGCCTTATTACGAGAAAGATAAAATCATACCATATATAAAAGACATTCTTAAAAACCGTAATGACATAAATAATATTGTCATTTTGTTCTCCGGTGACACAGGCTTTTTCAGTGGCGCAGGCAAGTTGTATGACGCACTTATATCAGAGACGGTGTCAGGCACCATTAAAGGTAACGTGAGAATTCTCCCCGGCATTTCCTCTGTGTCATATCTCTCAGCAAAGACAGGGATAAACTATGACGATGCCCGGATACTCAGTATCCATGGAAAAGATGTATCAAATCTCTTTAAGAAGATTAAGGAGAATAAAAAGACATTCCTCCTTTTGTCTGGTGTAAAAGACATAAACAGGCTTGGAGAACTACTCATCAATTCACAGCTTGAAGATGTTAAGGTTATTGCAGGATACCGATTATCCTATGACGATGAGAAGATTATTACTCTCACTCCTTCTGAATGTATGACATTAACAGATGATGGTCTTTATACATGCATCATAATAAATGACAACACCGTTCCGGCGCCCGCATGTCACGGTCTTCCTGACAGTGCTTTTACCAGGGATAAAGTCCCCATGACAAAAGAAGAGATCAGGGAGATAAGCATCTGTAAGCTCAGGTTAAATAAAGACTCTGTTTTGTACGACATAGGCAGCGGTACAGGATCCATAGCAATAGAGGCAGCGTCTCTCTCCGATGATATAAAGGTCTATGCCATTGAGAAGAAAGATGAGGCCGTTAACCTGATTGAAGCAAATAAAAATAAATTCGGTCTTGATAACATAGAGATTATTAAAGGCATGGCACCGGAATGTATGGCCGGACTCCCTGTGCCTACCCACGCTTTTATAGGCGGCAGCAGTGGTAATCTTAAGGACATACTTAACAGTCTTAAATCTCTTAATCCGGAGATTCGCATTGTTATAAATGCCATCAGTATTGAGACTGTGTGTGAGATTAAGGAAGTAATGAACTTATATGATATATGCAATGATGAGCTTGTCCAGGTCCAGGTGAGCAGGGCTGATAAGATCGGAAGTTATAATCTGATGAAAGCAGAGAATCCTGTATGGATATTTTCATTTGATATTGGTGATGATAAATGAGATTAAACAGAGTGATGATAGCCGCGCCAAAGAGCGGAAGCGGCAAGACAACCGTAACATGCGGTCTTTTGTGGGCTTTAAAAGAAAGGGGATTAAATCCTGTCTCTTTTAAGTGTGGCCCCGATTATATCGATCCCATGTTTCATAAAACTGTCCTTGATATATCCTCAAAAAATCTTGATACATTTTTTACAGATGAAGAGACTACAGTAAATCTCATGCTTGATGGAAGGAGTGACGGCGACTATGCAGTCCTTGAGGGAGTCATGGGTCTATACGACGGCCTCGGCGGAGTCAGGGAGGAAGGCTCATCATATCATCTGGCAAAGGTGACAAAGACTCCGATTATCCTTGTTGTCGATGCCAAGGGTATGGGCAGGTCCGTCATCTCCCTTATTGCAGGATTTTTATCTTATGATACAGAAAAGCTGATTAAGGGCGTTATCCTGAACCGTACATCAAAAAGCTTTTATGAAATCATAGCACCACTTATTGAAGAAGAACTCGGCATCAGGACTTTCGGATATGTGCCTGATAAACCGGAGTTTAAACTTGAGAGCAGACACCTTGGACTCACCCTGCCGGCAGAGGTGGCTGATATTCGTGAGAAGCTTGCATTAATAAGTAATCAATTAAGAGAATCGTTATCAGTTGATAATATTATCAATGTCGGTATGGTGGAGCCAGGCACCTTAGCGGTGCCTGGCTCCGCCGCACCAACAACATCATCAACGGTGCCTGGCTCCTACAAGGTGCCAGGCTCCGCCGCACCAGTCATCGCAGTCGCCTATGACAACGCCTTCTGCTTTTACTACGACGACAACCTGGCTCTCCTAAAAAAATACGGAGCAATCATAAAATGCTTTTCTCCCATCAGTGACAAAAAACTTCCTGACAATACATCAGCCATACTTATCGGCGGAGGCTACCCGGAGATGTTTTTAAAGGAACTGTCAGAAAATAAACCAATGCTGGGTGAAATACGAAATGCATATAAAAAAGGCATGCCCACCATCGCAGAGTGTGGAGGCTTTATGTATCTCCATGATTCCATATCGGATAAAGACGGCAACGAATATAAAATGGCAGGTATCATCCCGGGAGGATGTGTTTATAAAAATAAATCAGTCAGGTTTGGATATATAGAGCTTTCTCCTAAGGGAGAGAATACCTGGACTAAAGATATTAAGGTCAGAGGCCATGAATTTCATTATTATGACTGTGATGAAAACGGCGATGACTTTACTGCTGTA
>JAEEGL014434909.1_pt1 | contig 26088 bp, 15 predicted proteins | sample 9134231 | NCBI WGS metagenome assembly JAEEGL01 (sample SAMN16246548, study PRJNA631951) | gut metagenome | biome: gut microbiome; feature: rumen; material: fiber-attached | host: Bos | place: Iran: Karaj | collected 2018-10
CATCGCGTTCGGGATTGGTTTCGTACTTCAGTTCGTATCCATTATGTTTGGCACGTTCCTGCAGGAAGTTGAGATCGTTGAGATTGTTCTGGACGACGAACGGCAGAATGATACCGGTATCTTCGATTTCGGCGATTTTGATGCCGTGCTGCGAGAGGATATCATTGACGAGGTCTGAGTCTTTAATATCTTCCCACGAACGACGTTTTCTTCCGGTCGTGAGTCCGTACAGTGGATCGTAACCTTTCACATAGATGAGCTTGCGACCGCTTTCTTTACGTTTAATTTTAACGCTGCTGACGGTGCCGGAGAAGACGGGCTTAGGCCCGCCCTTTTCTGCGAAACCGAGAGAAATTGAGCAGCTCTCACCTTCTTTAATGGGATCTTTTTGAGAATAGATATTGGCAGAATCATCGAGAATGACTTCGAAAGAACTCGCGCCATCGGCAGTCTGTTCGACAGTAATCTGCGAAACGTGATTCTTTTTGGGCTCCTCGTTAAAGGATCTTCCACCAATCGTCATTCTGAATCCTGGTGTTCTGATGCCGGGCATAATTTCCTCCTTATGGTTTAATCATCTGATAAGCAGATTCGTTACCCGGTTTACTTGCCACTGTCGGAAGAACTGGAGTTGGAGCCGGAGCTGTAGCTGATACCGTTTTCGTAGGCTTTGGGGTTTGTCATATCGATGTCGTTCTGTTCGCAGTATTCCTTGAAACCAGGAATCATGCTGCCCTGAGCGGCGCTGGTGACGTTGTAGTGTTTTGAACCATCAACGGAAGCACCAACTGCGAGGGCCTGCGTCATCTTGACAGTCGCTTTTGCACGGCAGGGAGCGCCGGAAGCATGGAACATCGTGTAGGTGACCGAAACGTTATCGATAACAGCCTCTTCGAACGATGTGCCGGCGAGGAGTTCACCACCCCACAGGACCTTGACTTTTGGCGGACGTTCTTCGCCGCCATCCTGCGGGTGCTTGAGGCAGTATGCCATAAGGGTGTTGATGAACGGGCGCACATCGCCGCCGACTTCGTACAGATCGAAGTAGAGATCGACGGACAATGAGATGGCATCACCGTTGGTGAACTGCAGCGCAGGATAATCCGTTGCCATACCTTGGCTGTCGGGGGCCCATTTCACAGATTTGGAGAATGAGACCTCCTTTGGATTGTAAAATGCAGAAACGGATCCGCCAGGATTCTCGATGGCGACAATGGTTAATTTGCACAGTTTGCTGAGTGCTTCATTAAAGTTCATTATTCTGTCCTCCTACGCTTGAGTTCGTCGTTAAGACTGTCAACGATTTTGTTATAAATTTCTTCGGCAATGAACTGCAGGTCATCCTCAGGGATGGAGCTGTTGTCCAAGCGACTGTTAGTATTACCACTGGCGAGCGAAGCTGCAGTAGGAACGGATCCACTGCCGTTTTCACCGCCACCGCTGAAGAGGGGCGCTGCCGCCTGATTCTGGTTTGCGAACAGATTCGGGCTGACATAGTTGCGATCATTGACACGCTGCGTACCCTGGATTGGGTTGGCACCGATCTTGGCGAGGGCTTCGCGGAGTTCGCGAGCCTGAGCCGCGCGGGCTGCTTTCGTGTCTTTCTGACGCCACTTGGGCAATCCCTTGTTGCCAAGTTCACCTTCGGTCGACATCGATTCGAGCAGGACGCGGACGGTGTCGTTCGTGCTGAAGACGCCGACATTGCGTGTGCTCATATTCTCGACGTAATCGAGCATGTTGTCGATACGGCCAAGAATCTGGCGCTCTTTTTCGACTGTCTGGTTTTCGGATGCAGCATTGCTGCCGGCATTGAGCTGCGGCATCAGCTGGTTCGAAATCCATGAGAAATCCACATTGCTGCCATATTCGGCGCTGGCAACGGGCGTGTGACCTTCGATGATTGACTGGGCAAGTGTTTCTTCGCTCTGGCCTACCATCTGGCTTTGCGATGCACTGCGGGCTTCGGATGCAGATGCGGATACCGACGATGCTGCCGGTGCATCCACAGAAGCTGCAGAAACGAACGCATGTGAACTGTCGGCGTCATAGCCGCCGTTTACCATGCGGTAGCGGCTGTCACTTGCGATTGAGCCGGATGTGAGTCCAAGGATATTGGCAAACGACTGGGTGTTGAAGCCGATTTCGGCGTGTGTGCTGCGTGCACCGGATTTCGCCATGGCTTCGACATACGATTTGCGCAATGATTTGAGGCTGCGGCGCTCGCCCTGGGTGTTCATCAGTGCGGCATAACCCGAGAACATCACGTTGTTGGCGTTCATGAGGGTTGGAGCCATAAAGCTGGTGGACGAAATGGCAGGTTTGGCAACCATATTGACGAAATCAGCCGATGTCATATCGAAATCGACGTTACCGACGTTCAGCTGCAGACGCTCGCTCGTTTCAGGCATACGGTTGGCGTTGATCTGGATACCCAGACGGCCAAGAATGCCGCTGATGGTGTTGCGATCTGCAATCGCCTGGGCATTGGCCTGAGCCTGTGACTGACGTGCGCGAGGATTGAGAATGGACGGCATGTCGGCTTCGCGCTGGGATGCAGCTGCGCTCTGTGCAGCAGCATTCGGTGCGTTCTGGGCCTGGGCTGCCGACTGGATCATGGCCTGCTGTGCGGCTGTGAGCGTTGCACCGTCGACAGACACGGTCTGCGAAACATTCTGATTGCCGGCCAGAGAAGCGACCAGCGAAGTCAGGATGCGATCGGTGGAAGCATCAGCTGCTGCATAGGTCTGGTTGGCACCAGCAATCACCGGCATGAAGTCTTCGGCACCAGAAATGGTCTGAGCCGAGCTGATCTTGTCGATGCTGAGGGATGCTGCAACCGGGCTGGATGCGTTCTGACGCGACGATACCGGCATATAGGATGCGCCCATATTCTGGCGAAGCTGATAGCCGCCATTGCCGGAGGTCTGGGTAAGGCCAAGGGTAACCTTGACGCGTTCGCCATTTTCGCTGATGCCGTACGATACGAATGAATCGTCGCCATGAGCGGATGCTGCCCAGCGTTCAATGGCCTGACCAAGCGTCTGGGCACTGCCCGGACGACCAGTCGCCATTTCGGAGGCATGGAGTTCAATGGCTTTGCGCGAACCAAGAATCGAGGTCAGATCGCTGTAGTTGTCGTTCGAAGGATACATACCGCGAGCGGACTGCTGCGATACGAAAGCTGTCGTCTCGGGGATGATTTCATCATAACCGATAACGGTTTCGGGGTTGGATGTCGAAATGCTGTCGAGGAATGCCGCAATGCGGTTGTTCTGGATGGCGCTTGCATCTGTGCCTTTTCCAACAGTACCGGCTGCTGTCATCTCGGCAATGCGTCTGGCCAGTTCCGGCTGCGCCGAAAGCGTATTGAACAGACGTGCAATCTCGGAATTGCCCGATGCCGATTCGGTCGACTGACCGGCTTCGCTGGCGATCTGATAGGCCACATCCAGATTGCCAATGGATGCATACTGCTTGACCAGGTCCACATCTGCTGCCGAAATGCTCAGATTCTGATGATCTGCACGGCCGTGGATCTTGCGCAGTGTATCCATCGATGCTGCAGCCTGAATTCCCGCAAATCCAGAAAGATTCTGGCTGCGCGCCGCTTTCTGTGAAGAAACGGGGCTGACGATCGAAAGCATTTTATCGAGACGGGATACATCCATTCCGCTCAACAGGGATGTCGAGCCGCTCTGGACTTTGGCAAATTCGTTGCGGATTCTGGCATACGAAGCCAGTGTCTGGCCGAGAGATGCCAGATAGTCGCCATTGACGCGGACATCGCTGAGCATAACCGGTGCGTTCACAACGCTGCCGGACTGCGGACGGTTTGCAATGGTCTGCGCCGATGCATGAATACCGCTGCTGAGGACGTTCTTGAGTTCGCCCGACAGTTTGACGGCATTTTCGATCATGCGGATCTGGCGGCTGACGTTTTCGAGATGCGCTTCGCTGCTTCGGACCGCTTCGATCGTCTGTTTGAGCTGCGACTGCTGTTCGGCCGACAGATGTGCTGAAAGCGCATTCTGGGCTTTCACCATGGCTTCGACGGTATTTGCAGTTGCAAGTGCTTCGAAGTATTTGCGGGTTTCGGCCTGCTGTGCAGAAGCCTGCTGTGTTTCCACAAACGAGCGAATCTGCGCCTGAGCTGTCTGCTGGGCTTTCTGCAATGCGCTCTGGAGTTCGCGGACCGAAGAAACTGCGGCTGCGTTCATCGCGGCACTTGCGCTGACGCTTTCGGACTGTGCGGCGGTTTCGTTCGTGGATACGAATGCAGGTGTTTCACCTGTGAGTTCATCGTAACCCTGTTCGACGACGTTGCGGGCCGTGAACTGTGCAAACTGATCGAGCTTGTCGCTGAGGGATTCGATAATCGATGATGTTTCGATAACCGAAAGCGAATCCGTTGCGGCTGCGGTTTTGCCCTGGGCTGCAATGCGACGGATATCCGAAACGAATGTTTCGACCTGCTGCGGACGCAGGATGCTGGAAGCAGAAATCTCGTCGGCGAGTGTATTCACAGAAGCTTCGACACGGCTCGAGATGCGGCTGAGCATCTGAATCGCGGAATTCTGAATGAATTTGTCGGCTTCGCGGCCATTCAGAATGGTCTGGACAGAACGATTCTGGACTGCAGCAACATTGCTGTTCTGCGCTGTGGCGACAGAAGTCATCGCTGCCGGTGTCTGAATCTGGCTCTGATATTTTGCAGGAATGCTGACGATGGCGTTGACTGCATCTGCCGAAACAACACCAGTGCTGCCGAGGGCTTCGGCCGATTCGATGATGTCGCGCAGAAGCACGCGATCCACGTCATCCGACATACCCTGCATACGCGTGAAGCGTTCTGCAGCGCGCTGCCAGCGCATGGTCGCAGCGGTTTCGCCGTCCGACAATACTTTGGCTGCCACGGTTTCGGAGAGCGAGCCGAGTTTGTCGCTGATGGCTGCAACTGAATTTCTGAGAATCTGGATGGCTTCGACATTTGGTGTGTTGCCCGTATAGGTCATCGCGCGGTGCGATACCATTTCGGTGCCGGCAACATCCGATACGCGGCCAACCATCTGCTCGATGCGGCCAGCAATCGTCGTAATGTCGCGCGAAACTTCTTCGGCGAGGATGTGACGGGCATAGGCCTGTCCGGCATTGCGGATTTCGTGGGCCTGCTCACGGGTGACTGCACCAATGCGCTCGAGTGCATCGATCGTCGTCAGCATGCGGCGGACGCTTGCTGTTTCGACTTTTCCAGATGCATTCAGACCGGCAACGGCTTCCGACCAGCTGTCGGCAAGATGCAGCGCTTCGGCACGGTGTTCGGCCGATACACCAATTTCTTTCGCATTGCTCAGGCTGGCAGATACGGATGCTGCCTTGTCTGCAATATGCGATACAAATGTCTGGTGCGAATTCTGTGCGTTCTGGCCATAAATGCGTTCGATTTTGCTCGATGCCGAATTCATGCTGCTGTGATTTGCAGCAGCTTTGACGACGTTGAGCAATGTGCTCGCAAACAGTGCACTGTCAGCTGCGCCGCCAAGAACCTGGCTGTTGCCGGAGAGGCTGGCTTTGATGCTGTCTGCAAACTGCTGCGCACCGGCAATATTGCTGCTCAGATCGGCTGCGATGTTCTGGTTCGCACCGTTCTGACCGGCGGCTTTGCTGGCTTCGGCTGCATGCTGTGCGGCTGCTTTCTGGGCTGCCTTGAGCTGGCTGATCACTGTACGCTTCTGATCGCTCGACAGTGCCTGAAGCATCGACGGTTTGATTCCCGAATTCTTCAGTGCAACCACGCGATTGCGCAGTGCCTGCTGCATCGCGGCGCTCTTGAGCTGCTGCGTATTCTTAACTGCCTGCGCTGTTTTGCCGGCGGATGCATACACGGCCTCTTCTTCATCCTCTTCTTCGTCGAAGAGCATCAGAAGCGCTGCATCCAGCCAGTACTGCCAGTCTCCAAGATCTGTGGCACTCTTGGGGCCATTTAACCCCGTCATGCCCGTCAGAATGTGATCGACCAGGCCTGTCGCACGGCTTTCCATGTATTCTGTATGAATCTTGGGCAATACACTTGACATCCCGCCCATCAGGCGTTCAGCAAATGAATCTGCCTTATCTATCACGTCGAACGATTGCTCGGACACCCCGTCCATCGCATCTAACCCCAGCGTCGCCAGGGTCATGCGACGGAGGATGCGACCAACCGTCCCATTTTCTATATCTGGATGCCTGCTGTTTGACATCGTTCATCTCCACTTGCTGTGCCCATTTCTGGGGCCGTTTATAACCCTTCCCGTCGGGATCGCTTCCGCAACTGTCGGGACTAACTACGGTACTGGTTCGCTCTTTCTTAGCTAACCGACAGACCTTCAATGGCGATTACGAGTGTTTCGGTGGCAATCGCATCCTGCATGACATTCAGTGTGGGACCATCCCATTTCACGGGAACGGCATTCATACAAATAAACGTTTTCGCCGGTTTGCCTTTGTCGTCCAGAACTTCAATCTTCACCGCGCGGCGCTGAATGTTCCCTGCGACCACGTCATTGATCCAGCTGAACATCTCCGGCCCAATCAGACCGCGCTTCAGCGTCACATCGTTGAACGTCGCATTGTCCAGCACTTTGTGCGAACTAAAGTTCATGCCGCCTTCCGGCTGATCCTTCACATTGATCTGTACGCCCAGGCCACTCACTTCCTGGAATAACGACAAATCTCCGCCGCCAAGCGATACTCTAAATCCAAATGATCCCAAAGGTGCCTTGTCCATACCGTCCTCCTGAGGATTGCATTTACTGCTCTTACAGTATTGTGAATTACTGGGATTGCTTTTCCCAAAAATACCTTCCATCCCGATATGCAAATTCAAATCCAAGTGCCGTGTCAATTGTGACACATCGGATCCCTTTGCTATACCTTGATTCCCGCGATTTTACACCGCGCTTTAAAACCGTCGCTTGGGGAATCCTGTCCCCATTCCGCTCATCTTCCTGATTCGCTCTTCCGGGTGTGACAACTTCGACACACCCAACCGATTACACCAATCTCTCACTATCATATCGTTACTCAAAACACGCTTCCCTGCTTATGATAGTGTTAACCGCTCCAGCCGCTCGCTTTTGCAGGCGGTTTCCCGCCTGCTTCGCGTCAGACGCCGACGCTCTGCGCTTCTTCGATCTTGTGCTCGAAACTGATCACCAGATATTCCAACGGCTGGCTGATGGCGATGCCAACATCGATGGTGATCTTTCCCTGCTCACCTTCTTCGGTATCGTTGTTCGTCTTGTCACATGTAACGAAGAATGCATCTTTCTGGACTTTGCCCGGGAAATATCCCGCCGCCCATAGCTTGCCAAGAAAATCGACGAGCATGTCTTTGACGCGATCGCGAAGATCCTGGTCGTTGATTTCGAACACGACCCACTGCGTGTTCTCATAAATCGCGCGCTTGACTGCGCAAAATACGCGGCGTGACATCAGATAACGCCAGTCGCGCTCGTTTGTGAGACTGCGGGCACCCCATGGTCGTATGCCGCGCGCCATAAACTGGCGGATGCAGTTCACGCCCTTTTCGTTCAGTTCGGTCAGCTGACCTTCGTCCAGATTTGTGAACAGCGATGATACACCCTGAAGCTCGACGTTGGCCGGCGCACGAAATACGCCTTCAGTTCTGTCGCATTTCGCATAAAGACCTGCCAAAAATCCGCATGGTGGCACCGACTTCGTTTTGCCGTCATCGGTGATCGTTAGCCACGGATAATACAGCGCACCATACGACGATTCGAATTTCATTCGGTAGTCGTAGGTTTGTTCGTATTTGATATCCCGCGGCATATCGAGGATGGCGAATCTGTCGCCCATGCGTTCGCAATGGTTCAGGATTGCCGTCTGCACACCGATCATATCACGGCTGCTGCGGAAAGCTTCGCAGTGATCGAGGCAATACTGCAAATCCGGCACGCAGATCAGATCGATTTCTTCGTTCGATTCGAGCACGCCCAGACCATAGCGAGCGCTCGGACCGTTGTTGTATCCGATGATATCATCGGGGGTGATGCCGGCCAGACCGTCGCGGCCGCCGCGCAGCTGCAGCTGTTTCGTTTGCTCCGGATACTGTTCGTATTTGCCGTCCGACAAAATGTTCACGCGGATGAGCTCAGAATCCTGTGCCACCACGCGTGCGACATTGCGGGATGACCACCGGCCAAGCGAAACGCCGTTGAATCTTTCGACGCGCTTGCCTTCGCTCACGCGCAAATCGAACTCAACGCTGTCGACATACGTCGGTGAAACCGACCGGAAACCGCAGTCGATTTCATCGCGCCAGTAGATTTCGTTGCCCCGCACCCTTTCCACTGTTACGAATTTCTGATTCTCGCCGTCCGACAGCTTGAGCAGCATACCGCGCTCAATGCCGCGCGTCGACTGAAGCGTGATCATGTGCGATCCGGGAACGAGATCGAGCGTGATGAATGTGTGCACCCGCGATTCTTCGGGATATGTGACCTGGATGTTGACCGCATTTCCCCAGTTTCCCTCGCTGTGGGCGAGGACTTCCAGTGTGGGATAGCCAGATGCATCCAGAAGCTCATAGCGGGCTTTGCGGGCCAGTTCTGCTTTGCCGTTGCGGAATACGTGTGCGATGCGGATTACGTGACAGCGCGTGCCGCCGTTCATAAAGAAGCCCCACACGCTCGAATAAAGATAGCTGCCTTCTACGGGTTCACCAAAGAACCTCCGAAACTGCTGGACACTTTGGATTACGACAGGCTCGTTGAGCGGGCCTCGGCTGGCAACGCCAATAAACGCTGGTACACCGGTCTCTCCCAGTGATATCTCGCGCTCTACTTTTGGATTGTCTTCAAAATATACACCCGGCAGTCTGATCTTAGCCATCTTTACCTCTGCATCGACTATTGCATGAACTAAACCCGCGCCCGCATTGGCGCTTTGTTAGCCACCCCGGCTTTCGTTGATTTCCTTGTTGATCTCGGAAATCTCACGAATCCAGACCTGGCGCTCTTTGTGCTCCATATTGAGGATGTCGTCTATCGCCCAATGGAAGTGATAAGCGATATACGCTACCTCCTGATAAAGCTTATCAAGGGGGTAGCTTAATACCCCCCCAGGCCTGTCCCCATATCCACTTCAAATTCGTGCTTGCATGCCGGGCATGTGACCTTGATCGATGCGCTGCCTTCCTCGTTGATCTTGCGGTAAAATTCCTGCAGGTACGCCAAATCCGAGCTGAAGAGCTCTTCGATGATGTTCGGCGTGATCATGCGCAGTGTGCCAAGTTTGGTGATAACGCGGCTTAACAGAATGATGACGAGATAGGCACGGTTGGCCTGAACCCGATAATCCTGCAGAGGGGCTATTTCGTCCTTCGCCGTCGCAAGACGCATCACGCCTTCACGATGAAGATTGCCGTCCTTGTCCACATAACCTTTTGGAAGTGTAAACTGAAACTCGGTCTGAAATGCCATTGCTTCTTTTCCCATTGAAAATCTTCCGCATGCAGAAGATTGCGTTCATAAACAGGCACAAAGCCCAAATACATAACATATACTGTATAACGTCTGCGGATTATTGTCACGCATTCACGTCAATTTGATGATAAAAAAAACCGGGTCCAATCTGAACCCGGTTCATTTCGCTCAATTCCGCTATTTCAGCTTGAATACCGTCTCCACGGTGCCAAACCGAATCAAATCTCCATCCCGCAGGAATTTGCGCTCGATCTTTTCGTTGTTGATGTAAACGCCGTTGGACGAACCAAAATCGCGAATCTCATAGCGCATGCCCTCATCTGCCTTGATGGCCGCATGCTTGCGCGATACCGATTTGTCGGCCAGATAGATATCGTTCTCTGCGTAAGACCCAATCGTCGTCATGTCTTTCTTGATAAAGAAAGTCGTGTCGGCCATCGGCCCTCGCGTGATCTGAATCTTTCCGCGATCCGGCATCTTGTAGTACGGACAATCCGGCAGTCCGCCCGAAAGGCAGAACTCTCCGTTAAATCCATACAACTGCTGCGGAATCGTCTTGCCGCACGTCGAACAGCAAACTTCCTGCGGACCTTCGTCGATGATCTCTTCTTCTTCATTGTTGCGGCGGTTGATGACGATTACTGCCGCTGCAATGCCGCCCACCAGCACAATGCCGATGATCGTCAGCCACAGCCACATCCGGTTCTTCGAAAGCTCCGGCCACGTGATCTTGTATTTCACCTTGTTTTCTGCATTCGATGTCTTAACGATGAAATCCACATTGTATTTGTTCGGCTCGAGATAATGGTTGCCATCCATGTTCAGCGTAGCATCGTAAATGTACTGCCCAAAAATGTAGTTGTACACTTCGCGCTGAATCACGTTTTGGAATGCCGATGAAGATTCGGCCATATAATAGGCACCGCCCAGATTCGTGGCAATTCGCTCCAGAAGCTTAACATTCATCATTGCTTCACGGCCATCGGGGCTGTATGCAATCACGATTGGTATGACGTTGTTCTTCTTCAGTTCGTCGCTAAATGCACCGATCAGCTGATTGGCGCGATCTGTGTCGCCAACAATCGCACCTTCGGCATCACTGATGATCACAACGTATTTCTGCGATACGTTCTGCACACTCTGCAGCATCGAAAGGGCCGGCGAGAATGACTGGAACAGATTCGGCTCCAGAACCTCGCTGTTCTGCATATTGTTAATCGCCTGGGATAACGTCGATTCACTTGCACGTGACCAGCCCACAGACGTGGCATTCCCGTCGTAGGTCACCGCATTCAGCATGTCCACCGGACGGTCAAATCGCTTGACCAAGGTATCCAGCGCCGCTCGGATGCCAAAGCTCTCTTCCGAGTAATTCTTGGCAATCGGGAAAATAAACAGTACGCCCACGCCGCGGTCGCCGTCTTTGAATTCCTTGACATCTGCCTTGACGACTTCCACCGGATTTGCATCGATCTGCAGCGTACAGGCTTCGCTCGTGATGCCCGTCACCGGCGTTTGCTTGCTGCGCAGACTGAAATAGACCGACACATGCGCCTCCTGCGCTTTCGAACCCTCTTCGGGAAGGTCGATGGCCGTGATGTGCAATCCGTCCTGCGCCAGCGCCAGCGTCGGCAGAATCAAAAACAATAACGTAAACAATATTTTGCGAGGAACTCCGCTAATTCTCTGCATATTCCACACTCCTTGTCCGATTGTTTGCAAATCCCCCCCAAATTGCTACTGTTATCACATCCCCCAAAAACACACAAGATCCGCCGTTTTTTTGTTGTTGCCGGGCTATCTGCGATACGCCCGGCTGCGGCGCTATCGCCTTGCGGCAATACGCGCCGCTTCGCATCATCCCGCACCTCTGCAGCGATGCGCCTGCGCGAGGTACATTCGGTTTTCACCACAGCCCTGCGCGGGACATCGCTCCCCCCGGCTTTCTCCCATTTCTGCTTGCGATCTGGTTGATGTGATGGGTGATTACTTTAGCTTTGGCCAGTTGATTTTCTTTTTTGCAGTACGGCGATCTGTGATGACCTCGAACTCAAGCTGATGCTCGTCTGGTTTGAGATACTTGCTGCCTTTTGTGTTCAGCGTGGCTTCATAAATGTACTGCCCAAAGATGTAGTCGTACACGTCGCGCTGAATCACGTTTTGGAATGCCGATGAAGATTCGGCCATATAATAGGCGCCGCCTGCATTAAGGACAATACGCTTCAAAAGCCTGGAATTCGGCATTGCCTCACGGCCATCGGGGGTGTACGCGATTACGATCGGTATGATATTGTTCTTTATCAGTTCGTCGGTAAATACACCGATCAGCTCGTTGGAGCGATCTGTGTCGCTGACGATCGCCCCTTCGGCATCGCTGATGATCACAATGTATTTTTGCGATACGTTTTTCAAACTCTGCAGCATCGAAAGTGCCGGTATGAATGACTGGAACAGATTCGGTTCCAGAACCTCGCTGTTCTGCATATTGTTAAGCGCCTGGGATAACGTCTGAAAAGCCCGTCAGGGCTTACATATCAATAGCCCCCGGCAACGCCGGGGGATCGAAATGCGACTTTTTTCTTTCTTTCTTCCAAATTTTTGCCAGCCCTTTGGGCTGGCAAAAATTTGGAAAGAATAGAGGGGATCGCTTTGATCCCCCGGTAGCCGCTTCGCGGCAACCGGGGGCTATTGATAATGAACGCCGCTGGCGTTCATGGCTAAGGACGGAGGGAAACGCTTTGATCCCCCGGTAGCCGCTTCGCTGCAACCGGGGGCTATTGATATTGAACGCCGCTGGCGTTCAGGGCTAAGGGCTGAATGATTCCCAGCCATAAGCCGCGCCTATCGGCATTCGGCTGGCTTAATTGCAATCCGTCAGCACCAAATCGTTTCGGTGCACGATCACATCCGACACATGGATGCCCAGAATCGATTCGATCTCATCTGAATGGTGCCCCGAAATTCTGCGAATATCGTCGTCGTTGTATTGCGCGAGTCCCTTTGCAAATACCTGCCCGGAAACATCTGCAAGTTCAACAGCCTCGCCCTCGTCAAACCGGCCTTCGACCGATACAATACCCTTGGGCAAAAGGCTGCTGCCCTGGCCTGTAATGGCTTGCCGCGCGCCTGCATCGCAGATGATGCGGCCCCTGGAACTCAGCGATTCCAGCCAGGCTTTGTGCGTCGTCTGGCGGTGCTCGGTCGAATAGAGCAGCGTGCCGACTTCTTTTCCCGCAATTGCCTGCGGCACCAGTTTCGGACGCTTGCCTTCCAGAATCAGCGTCGCAATCCCCATTTTGGCGGCCATGCGAGCTGCCGCAATCTTGGTAATCATGCCGCCGGTCCCGACATCTCCGCTGCTGTCCTGTGCATATGTATCCAGCCGCACGTCCGATGCCTCTATCGTATCAATGCGCTTCGCATCTGCATTTTGCCTGGGATTGGCTGTATACACCGCATCGATATCGCTCATGATAATGAGTAAATCCGCTTTGCAGAGCACGGCGACCCTTGCCGAAAGCGTATCGTTGTCGCCAAAACGTATCTGATCACAGGTGACCGCATCATTCTCGTTGATGATGGGCACAACCCCCATTCTGATGAGCGTTTCGAGCGTTCGGCGTGCATTCGAATAGCGCGTGCGATCTTCCAGATCTGCCCGGGTGAGCAGCAATTGCGCGCATCTCAGGTTGTAATAGCCGAGCTCGCGCTCGTAATCGTCCATCAAAAGCGACTGGCCGATGGCCGCCAGCGCCTGAAGTGTCGGGAGCGATTTTTTGCGGTCGGGGCGTTCACATCCCATCACACCGCGGCCCAGCGCGACTGCGCCGCTTGTGACGATTACGACATCGCGGCCCTCCGACCGAAGCTGCGCGACCATCTCCACAATGCGGCAAAAAACACCGCGATCCAGCGATTTATCCGATGAACGCGTCAATACCGCGCTCCCTATCTTCAATACGACCAGCTTCGATTTCGCCAGCGATTGCCGCATGCTTTGCGTTTCCTGTTCCATATCTGCCTTTGTCTGTGATTTGTTCTCCGGCATGGAGGCAAAACTGCCACATGTCGCATTTACTATCGCACAATTCGTTTCAATTCGGTATATCTAATTGGTCAGGGTTACTGCATTTAACCCTGGATGCATATCGCTTACACCATGCAGACATACCTAGGATGTATTGTTTAGGCGAAATGGGGGAGGGGCCCCATTTCGATCTGTTCAGGCCATAGTAGACAGTATGTATTCAGCAGCATCCACACATTATTGTGGGATCCAAGGGGGCCGGAATGAGCACCGTCCGGTGAACGGTGCGAATGTTGAGCCCAGTGAGCAAATCAAATGCGCAAGTCGAAGCGCTATGTGCGAGAGACGCAGCGGATTTGATATTGCGAACTGAGGGAAGAGGCCCTTGGCGGGGTCTGGGGCGGAGCCCCAGAAAAAGTAAATGCGGTGTTCCAGACTAATTGGTGGACGTCGGCGCTGAATGCGTTATCATGTGATGTCTGGAGGTCGTTTGATGCGTGCTTTAATCGCTTTGGCTATATCGATTGCAGTTGTCTCTGGCGGATGCAGCTGGAACAGTGAATCTGCGGCCGACAGCACCCAAAATCGTGATGCGGATGCAGCGCTGTCACAGCAAAATCGTGCAAAAGCCGATGCGCCCTATGCGACCAGATTCGATGCGCTGGCGGCCGAACAGCTTGACGGATTTGTCGAATCGGTGCAGCAGTCGTTTGGTATTCCCGGCATTGCCATCGGCGTGATCGACCACGGCAAAGTCGTTTACAGCAAGGGTTTTGGCGTGACGGATGCCGACAACGGCGATCCTGTCACCCCTCAGACGCTTTTTAATCTTGGGCATGTCACCAAGGCTTTGTCGGGCTATATGATGGCCAGTCTGGTGCACGACGGCGATTTTAAATGGGAAACGCCGATGGTTGAACTCATGCCCGGGTTTGATGCCACATCGCCCGAGGTAACGCAGAATTTAACGATCGGCGATGCGCTTTGCGATTGCGCAGGCATGCCCGGCAGTCTCATGGCCAGCTATTTTATTTACGAAAACGACAGCTATCAGAATGCCGTCGAGCGCATCAAAAAAATTCCGCGTCCGCAGCCGACCGAACCTCGCAGGAGCATGCTGATGCGCAGCCGGAATAATGCGCTTTTTTCGGTCGCATGCTATGCCGCAGCGTTAAAGCGCCACAATGAAGAAAAGCCCGATGCGGCTTTCCGCGATTTGCTTGCCGAGCGCGTGCTCGTTCCGCTCAATATGGCATCGACGACCTACATGCCCGATTCGCGGAACATTGCATTTCCGCATGGCGTTTCGATAGACGAAACCGTGCGCCGCATCGAACAGTCGCCCAATCGCACCATCACCCGGCTTGAGCCTGCTTTTGGGGTGTGGTCGAATGTCGACGATATGCTCAAACTCGTTCAGGCCGAGCTTGACAGCAAACTTCCAGAAAACCTCGAACGACGCAAGGTGCGAGCGGTGCGCGACGAAAACCGCGCCCGCGGCATTGCCATGCGCATTCATCACAGGCGCGAGCAGAATGTGCTCGTGTTTCAGAACGATCATGCCGGTTATGCGGCCATGATCTTTATGATTCCCGAGCGAAAACTCGGCGCGGTGATTCTGGCAAATGCCACATTCGCCCGATTCAACATCGATTTGATCGGCGCCAAAATACTCGATATTGCACTGGATCAGAGTTCGGCTGCATGGCTGCTCGAAGAGGCGACGCACAAATTTCAGGCCGCCCGTCAGACTGTCGAGCGCATGATCGGTCATTACTGGATGATTGAGCCCGATCACGCTTGGTATAAGCCGCTGCTTGGCAGCTATCACGAAGATTTGCTCGGCAAAATCACGATTCTCGATAACGGTTCCGATATCATTCTCGATGCCGGCGAATGGCGTTCACGATTGGGCGTTCGCATCGACAGCTCCGGTGGCAAATCCATTCTCCTCCTCGATCCGCCGCTTGCCGGGCTTGTTCTGAACCCCATCTTCGATAAGAAAAAAGTGCGGGCGCTCGAGTTGCAGGAACCCAATGTGACCTATATGTTTAAGCCCGATTCACCCTAAAAATGCCTTGCAGCGACTGACGATTTCGTCGAACTGTGCGCCTTCGGCCGGCATTTCTGTCCATTCGACAGCCTGGTCGGATCGAAACCATGTGAGCTGGCGTTTGGCAAACCGCCGCGTATCGCGCTTGGCCAGGTTCAGGGCTTCCTGCAGCGAGCATTCGCCGGTCAGGTACATGGCGGCATGCTTGTATCCGAGGGCTTTCAGCGGGAGCTGATCGAGCGGCAATCCGGCATCCAGCATCATTCTGGTTTCTTCGATAATGCCTGCGCCCCACATTTCGTCGAGCCGATCTTCGATTTTTTTATAGAGACGTTCGCGGGGCATGGTGCATCCAAAGGTCAGCCGATCGACAAAAGACGATTTGAACCCGTGTCCGGATTGCGCTGAACTCAGCGTTTTTCCTGTGGTTTCAAAGACTTCGAGGGCGCGTTCGATGCGCACCCAGTCGGTCGCATAGATTTTGGCTGCCCCCTCGGGATCGATGGTTTGCAGCCGTTGATACATCTGCGCGATACCGATTTCGTCGCGTTCGGCGCGCAGGCGTGCGCGCACTTCGTCGTTGCGTGACGGGGCTTCGATGAGGCCGTGAACGATGGCGCGATGGTACAGACCCGTGCCGCCCGAAATCACCGCATGATGGCCTCTTGACTCGATTTCGGCGATTTTGGCTCGCGCATAGCTGCCGAATTCGGCGGCATCCATGGGCGGCCCCAGATGGATGAGATTGATGCCGTGAATCGGGACGCGATCGCACTGCGCCTTTGTGGGCTTGTCGGTGCCTATGGCAAGTTCGCAATAAACCTGCATCGAATCGACATTGATCATTTCGGCGCCCAGTGCCTCGGTCAATCGCACCGAGAATCCGGTTTTGCCGCTCGCCGTCGGACCGACGATTTGAATGATTCTGGGTTTGGGCTGTGCAGTCATCGGTGGGCTCCCAAAAAGCGCGGCGTATCGGGGCTGGTGCCCCGATAGACGCGCGGCGCAGCGTATTGCGCCGTTTTACGGCACAATAGCTGCGCGTCCCAATAAAAAAACTATACAGCAAGCGTGTTGATAACATGCAGATGCTTATGGCAAGTCAAAGCATCGCAACAATCCGCACGCCCCAAAGGGGCGATACCGCAGAGCCCCACAAGGGCGACATATTCTAACCGTGGGTGAAACCCACGGGCAGAACGACTAACGACCAGAATCTGAGAAATCAACACAATCGCCGTAAAGTAAAAAACAAAAGGCATGCCGGAAATCGACATGCCATGAGGACTTAAGCGAATTCGCGATTAATACTGGCCAGAGATGGAGAGGAAGAATTTCGTGTAGTTCTTGGAGGGGCTGACCGTATCGAACCACGGCAGGCGCAGGGATTTGTTGTCGGCTGTTTTCCAAGGCTGCTTGCTCGACATGCCCAGGGTGAGGGTGAGGTATTTGATGGGCGAGTAGTCGAGGGCGATGGAGCCGGCGCTGACCTGTGAATGGCCGCGGCCGGATTTGGCGTATGGATTGGTGAGGTCGTCTCTTTCGCGGTTGGAGTCGGTTTTGTAGCTCCAGCTGTCGGCGAATCCCAGACCAACGGTGAGGCCGAAATTATCGAAGAAGCGATAGCCCAGCGTGAATGCATTGGCCAAGTCGATTTCGCCGAGGATGCCGTCGATGGCGATTTCGTCGCTGCTGAGGTTTTCGACGCCTGCAGAACGTGAAATCACATCGACCTCGCTCGGATCCACCGTCGCTGACGTGTACTTGTGGAAGCTGTGCGAGTAGGCGATTGTGTAGCCAAAGCGGATTTGCGCGAATTTAATCTGCATCGCGATGGACGGCGTGATCGTCGTATAAAGGTTGGTCGTCCACGAGGCTTTCGAGGTCGGAAGGGCAAACGAGACGTCGCCGGTAAATGAAATGGCGAAGTCTTTCTTGTTGTCGTAAGACCAGATTTCGCGCGACAAACCGACGTTTGTGTCGGCCCAGCGGAACTCATGCACGCCGTTCGTGCCGCCCGCCTTGCTCATCCATACGCTGAAACCCGAGTCGGCATGAATATCGACATCGATTACCGGAATCGTGTAGTTGGCGCCAAACTCAAAGGCAAAGCGCGAACGCACCTTGCGCGCATATTTATGCTTGGTAAATGCGCCCAGGCCAATGTCAAACGTGGCCTTTCCATAAACGCCCCAACTCTTGTCGTCTTCTTCGTCGGCGTCTTTCTTGTCGGCGTCGGCCGACGCTGCATCACTTTTGGCGTCGTTAGTCGCAACCTCCGCACCGTCTGCAGAATCTGGCGCTGCCGCGTCTGCTCCGGACACCTCTCTGGGCTTGTAGGTTACATCGTCTTGCGCTGCGGCCGCAGCCGGGATCAGCAAAACTGCCAACATCATCCATATCAATATTAGACGGCTGTTCATAGTGGAATATCCTTATCAAGTGCAACGTTATGTTGATCGTTATTTCATGTCCCATCGCATCCACCTGTTGCAATGTAGGCCAATGTCGTCTTATATGGTCGCTACAGGCATTTGTCAAGCGATTATGTAATTTTATGCAAAAAGAACTCATTTTTTTGAACTCTTGGTGTTCAAAATTTAAAATTAAGCACCAAATCTGAAATAAATTCATGCGTCTTTTGGCCGCATGAAACCTTAATTATCGCGGAATTTCAGAGGATTTGCGGTGCAGATGGGGCGTTTCTTTTTGCGTGTGTGGCGGCCTGCTTTGCACGGCCGCCGCCGTGGCTATCGCCGCGCTGCGTCGATACGCCACGGTGGGGATCTCCGGGCAGGGGGGAGACGTGCGGATCGCACGTCTTTACTTCGTTTTCACGCTGTAGACGAAGCTGGTTTTGGGCAGCCGCAGCATGCGTTCGCGGATGAGATCGAACGGCACAATCGTTCCTTCGACGTATTTTTTCTGCAAATCGACCAGTGCCTGTTTGTCGCCTTTGGCTTTGCTCTGGGCAATGGCTTTCATGATGCGTTCTGCGGTTTTGGGCATTTTCTCGAGGTGCAGCACAAATGCGCCTTTATCTGTGCCGTTTGCTGCAGTTGCTTCGGCATCAAACGTGATCGCGCCGTCTTCGAGCATCATGCCGATCTGGATGGCCGAAAGCTGCGAATAGGGCTGGATGATGCCATCGCCCGTCGTCATGCCGCGCGAAATATGGCCAAAAGCCCAATAAACCGAGTCGGCGTAGGTCTTGTTTGCCAAAGCCTGATCGATCACGCCTTTTTTGAGCAGATACGGGATGAACCAAAGCGCAGCGGTCTGTGCCTTGAACTCTTCGGCCATCGAGGCGAGCGCGCCGCCGTAAATCTCTTTGTCTTTCTTGCCCTTGACGGTGTATTCGTGTGCGGGGCCCAGATTGTGGGAAGCTTCGTGCAGAATGGTCGAGAGCAGACCGGGGACAACGCCGTCGTCGAGCAGCGCCATATCCTTTTCGGTAAACAGAGAGGAAGCCAGGGTTTTGCGGTTGCGCAGGCTGTCGGGGTCTGTATAGAGATTGCTCATGGCAACGGTACGGCCGCGGCCTTCGTTGGCGACCGGACCCCAGTTGGGCAGCGACTGGCCGATGGTGGCTCCAAATGGATCGCGATCATCGCCGCTGTTGGAGACGATGTCGATAAAATCGGGCAGATGGAAGCTCACTTTGCGGGCTTTATAGGGTTTGCCGGCGATTTTGGCGATTTCCTTTTCCATATCCTGCTGCAATGGATTCAGCTTTTTCTGCCATTCCAGGGCATCCGGGTTGATGCGCGCAAAGGTGAGATGGAAACCGGCGTGATGCGAGCAGGGCTCCCAATAGGTTTCGTCTGGCGCGACGCGCACATACCATGCGGAATTCGTCGAGTTCATGGCAGCCCAGGCTTCGTTGGCGGGCTCCCAGTCGTTCGTCAGGAAAGAATTGGCTGCGGCTTCGAGGTATTTTTTCAATGCCGCTTCCTTATCATTGCCTTCGAGCGCTGCGGCTGCGGTTTTGAGGGCATCGCTCACGGCGGTCATTTCGTCTTTGAAGAATTCGTTATAGGGAACAGGCTTGAGATCGTCGCCTTCCTTCACCACAACCGAAAAATGGTCGAGCAATGTGGCGGCATCGGCGCGGGCGTCGAGCTCGGCGCAGAAATTGGCGTTCGCCTGCAATTCTTCGGGATAAACGCCCACGGGCACTTTGTCTGAACCGGCGATGGCGCGGGCTTTGCTGTCATCTTTCATCTTGGGGCTTTGCGGATCGACGCCCCAGTTGCGGCGAATCATGCTGCGCGAAAGCAAATCCGCTTCCGGCACCTTGTCGAGTATCTTGTCGATACCGGTCTGGCGCGCATAGAGCTTGTCTATCAACTGGCCAACATTGAGCATGGCTTCGACAAATGCGCGTTCCTTCTCGTCGCTCGCACTGAAATCTGAAGCAACCACGGTGACGGCACCCTGATCCAGCTCTTCGGCAACTTTCGAAAGACGCAGCTTCTCGTCATCATTCACCTTGTTCTTGCCGAGTTCATCTGCAATATACGCTGATACCTGCTGTTTCACTGCATCCCAGTCTGCCTTGTCGTTTGCTTCAGATTCAGATTTTTTCAGGTCTGCGATAACGTTGTCGATATTTGCTTCACACCACTGCAGATACAGCAGACTCATCTTGTTTGATGCCACAGCAAACACCGGATCTTTCATCACAGCAACCATCTGGTTGTATGCCATATAAAAATCATCCGTAAATTCGCCTTTTTCGTTTTTCCAGACGAAAGAGTCGGAGGTCGGATAAAAATTCAGCGAAACCAGATTGGCTGGGCTGACTTCCTTGCTGGGAGTTTCTTCAAATTTCCAGAAAATGGGCAGATTCAGCCGCACAGCCGCATGGTTGAAGTCGTTGCGGTCCAGCAGCGACAGATCCGGCTTTTGAACATTGTCGGCCGATGTCACAACATTGTTTTGAAAACGTGCCATCACACTCTGGTTCGCGATGGCCTGATTATCAATTTTGTCTTTATCCTTATTCATTAAACCACTCACAAAATCACATCCGTTCAGTCCTAAAGCAAGCATGATTGCAGCAATGGCAATTCTTCTAACCTTCATAGCTTCTCCTGTATTGATTATCGTTTTGGGGCTTTCCAGCGCGGGTCGCCGTAGGCGATGGTTTCGCCGATGGATCCGGCCGGTGGGAGCCGCCGCAGCATTTGAACGACGAATCGCCCCGCCTGGGGCGCGAAAAACACCCGTCGTTTCTGAAATCCAAGTTTTATAAAGCAGCGCTGTGCGCGCTTGTTGTTGGCGTATGTTTCGAGCACGACCAGTCCAAACCCTTCGACCGACAGCAGGCGCAAAAACAGTTTCAATGCCTGTGTGCCAATGCCATGGCCCCAATAATGCTCATCGGCAATCACGATGCCCAAAGTGCACTGGCACGTCTGGTCGATAAAATCCCTGGCTGTAATCGTGCCGACCGGTTCACCGTTCACCACGATGATGCGCTCAAGAATCTGGCCATTTTGCTGGGCCAGCAGACGGTCGAGCGCATACTCGTCCAGCGTCATCTGGCGCGGGTAATCGTCGGCCCAATAGACCACATTGGGTTTGAACCGAAGATCATAAAAATGCGCATAATCCTCGTAGGATGGATTTTTGAGCGTGACTCGGTATGTCATGGGGACGATTATTAAATAAGCTTATGGCTTATGGCTTATGGCTTATGGCTTATGGCTTATGGCTTATGGCTTATGGCTTATGGCTTATGGCTTATGGCTTATGGCTTATGGCTTATGGCTTATGGCTTATGGCTGTTTGTGGAGGCAGCCATAAGCCACAAGACATCCACAGTCGGGGGGCAGAGCCTCAGAAGAACTATTTCACCTTGGCACCCGGGGCGCGCAGGATGGTTCCCGGCAGCTCCAGACCTGCATCATCGCTTGCGGCCAGCACCATACCGCACGATTTGAGACCAAACATCTCACGCGGTTTGAGGTTGGTGACCACGAGCACGGTGCGACCGACCATCGATTCGGGTTCATAGTATTTCGAAATGCCCGAAACGATTTGCACCGGGCCGTCGGGATGTCCGATTTCGATTTGGCTGCACAGCAGTTTGTTCGATTTCTTCACGCGTTCACAGGCCAGCACTTTGCCGACTCGGATATCGAGTTTTTCGAAATCCTCAAAATCGATGAGCGGTTTGAGCGGTTCGCGCACGATTTCGGCCACTTTGTGTTCTTCGACCTTTTCTTCGCCGGGCAGCACTTTGGTGGCTGCAGCAGATGCCGCAGCTTCGGCTTCGTCGGGAACCGTGAGCGCATCAAAAGTCTCGCGTTCCGGACGGATATACGTTTTTTCGACATGCGAAATCTCGTTGCCGTCGCCCAGGCATTTGTCGATATCGGCCAGGTTCTGATCGGGCAGATTGAGCTGTGCAAAGATCTTTTCGGCAAAATCGGGCACCACCGGTTTGATGGCGATGGCAATCAAACGCACGACTTCTGCGCAGGCCGTAACAATCGCCCTCGCTTTCTCGATATCGGCGTTTTCACCCTTGAGATAGCTCCACGGTGCCTGATTCTGATAGAACAGATTCGCGGCATTGCCGATTTCACAGATGGCCTTGATGGCGGCTGCGAGATCGACATTTTCGTAGGCTTTGCAGATTTCGGCCAGACGCGATTTGGTATCTTCAATCAGCTTGCGGCAGTCGTCGTCAAAGCGGGCGGCCGATAATTTGCCGCCGAGTTTGGTTTCGGCAAACGAGAACGAGCGGTTGTGCAGGTTTGCGAGGTTGTCGATGAGGCCGGAACGCACGCGGAAATAGAAATCTTCGATGTTCAGGTCGATATCGTCGACGCCCGTCGAGAGCTTGGCTGCAAAATAGAAACGCAGATAGGCTGCAGGCAGCGTTTTGAGATATTTCGAGGCGAGAATAAAAGTCCCGCGCGATTTGCTCATCTTGGTGCCGTTGACGGTTAAAAAGCCGTGGGCATGTACGTGTTTGGGAAGCGCATAGCCGGCGACTTTGAGCATTGCCGGCCAGAACAGCGTGTGGAAATAAATGATATCCTTGCCGATGAAATGCCAGATCTCGGTCTTGTCGTTTTTCCAGTAATCGTCGAACGATTTGCCGTTTGCTTTGCACCAGGCCATGGTCGAAGCCATATAGCCGATGGGAGCATCCATCCAGACATAGAAATACTTGTCGGGATATCCGGGAATTTCGAAGCCGAAATAGGGCTTATCGCGCGAAATGTTCCAGTCTTTGAGACCTTCGTCGATCCAGGTCATCACGAAGTTTTCGACTTCGGACGACAGCGCGTCGGATTTTGCGAAATCGCGCAAAAAGTCGGCGAGTTCACTCAGCGAAATGAATAAATGCTGGGACTCGCGGACGACCGGTGTGGATCCATCCAGAACGCATTTGGGTTCGACCAGATCGATGGCATCATAGCGATCTTTGCAGACTTCGCAGACATCGCCGTATTGATCTTCGGCACCGCATTTGGGGCATTTGCCTTTCACATAGCGATCGGGCAAAAAGCGGTTCAGCGATTCGCTGTAGAGCTGCTTGATTTTTTCGACGCGCACCAGACCCGCAGCCTGCATCTTTTCGAAGATACCATATGCAAGCGCCTTGTTCTCTTCACTGTGCGTCGTGTAGTAATTCGTAAAATCGATGTTGAATCCCTTAAAATCAGCCGTGTGGCTTGCGTAAGTCTCTTTGATGAGATCTTCCGGCGCAATGCCGCGCCTGGTTGCGCTGATTTCGATTGGGGTGCCGTGCGTATCATCGCCGCACATATACAGGGCTTCGTGCCCCATCATGCGCATTGCCCGCGCAAAAATATCGGTCTGAATCGTTTCGACCATGTGCCCCAGATGAATGGGACCATTTGCATACGGAAGCCCGCTCGTAATCAACAAACGCCTTTTTTCCATCGATTTCTCCATAAAAAATGTTTCTTTTTGGGCGCAGAACGCACCAATTTATCTATATACCACAGGCATCGGGCAAATTGGAATACTATGTAGGTATATGGAGGTATTTTGTGTGTATGTGCCAGGTCGAATAATTGCCTTCTGTCGAAATCGTATTAAGTATGCTTGCGGATTATCGATGAACGAATCCGCATCACAACCACAGGAAACAGGATATGGCAGGGAAGCTTTGGTTTACAATCGGTATGTTAGTTGGTTTGGGTTGTCAGACGGCCTGGGCTCAGGATGCGCCAAAATTGCGCACCATTGACGGCCGGCAGGCAAATGTGAATGCCGATGTGCCAGCCAAATCCCAAATAGCCCCCGAAGCGGTGAATGAATCGCCCAAAACCGCGCAAACACTGCCTGTTTCGGACATCCAGCTGCCTGCGCCAGCCTATATTTCCAAATCGACGCGCAAGGAACTGGCCAATCGTGTGGCTTCACTTTATGGGCTGAATGCGATTCGCAATTCGACGGTGGGCGTGCAAATCGTCGATCTCGACAGCGGATCGGTGATTTATTCGCACAACGAAGACAAGCTGCTCAAACCGGCGTCGAACACCAAGCTTGTGACAACTGCAGCAGCAATGGGCATATTGGGTCCCGATTACCAGTTCAAATCTGAACTGCTGGCTCAGGGCAAAATCGAAAAGGGCGTGCTGAACGGCAACCTGCAGCTGTATATCGACCACGATTTTACGTGGTCTGTGCGGTTTTATGAAACCGGTGATGTGCCGATGCGCGGGCTCATTCAGCAGCTTAAGGCCGCCGGCATTAACAAAATTACCGGCAAGGTCATCGTCTCGGGCTATGTTGTATATGGCGGACAGCCGACGAATGTGCTCGATCCGGCAGCGCACCTGCGGCGTGTGGCCAAGACTTTCGAGACGCTGCTTTCGCAGAATCATGTACAGCATGGCAAACTGGAGGTTTCGCAAACCGCCAAACGCAGCGGAAATCCTGTTGCGACCTGGCTTTCGCCGATGCTTTCCGAGGCCATTGTGCCCCTGAATCGCTCCAGCCATAACGAATATGCCGATATGCTTGCGATGGCGATGGGGGCAAAAGTATCGGGAAAGAGCACGTTTGCTGCCGGTACAAAAGCCATTACCGGATGGCTCGAACAGAATCACCTGAATGTGAAGGGATTTCGCCAGAACGATGGTTCGGGGCTGTCGCACGACAACCGCATGAGCGCCGCTTTCTTTACGTCGCTGGTCGCGCACATGCTCAAATCGCCCTATGGCCGCGAGTGGGCTGCGTCATTGTCGATTTCGGGGTATGACGGCACTTATGGCGGCCGCATGGCCGGAGATTCGAGCAAAGGCCGCGTTTACGCCAAAACGGGGACACTGCGTGATACGATTTCGTCGTCGGGCTTTTTGGTAAACAAATACGACGGGCATACGTATGCATTTTCGGTGCTGGTGAACGGGATGCGCAACCGCAAGCTCACGCGTCAGGCGATCGACCGGATTCTGAGCGTATTTGTGGGCAATCACATGGGCAGCCAGATGCCCGAAACGCCCCGGTTTTCGTCGTTCCGTCAGGAACAGGACGGACGCGTGATGGCGCGATGGGATGGGGTTCCCGATGTCGTTGGATATCGCGTCTATCGCAGTTTTGATGGCAATACCTGGCAGGTCGCTGCCGAAACGAAAGATACGGCGCTTGTGATGCCCAACGAAGGCGCGCATCTGCGTCTAACCGCAGTGAAACAGAACGGCATGGAAAGCCTGCCGTCGCTTATCTATTCCTATCGCCCCGGCAAGAAAAAACTCACGATTGTCGAGGCTTCACAATGTCGATCGGACGAAGCCATGCGTCCGGCCAACCATTTGATCGCGCATGAACGGCCATTGGCATCGCTGGCCGGTGCGGAATGGGGGGTTGAGACGATTCGAACGCAGGACAACACGCCGACCGACGCCATGCTGTATCATGTCACAGCATGCGATGGACAACTCAAAATCACCGACTTTAAGCCGGTTCCCGAGATTCCAACGATCATCAATATCGTCGATGCGCACACGCTCACACAGGAGCACAGCACGTGTGCGCCGGAATCCGGTAAGCTGCTGGGATGCTTAGGGGAACCGGCCGTCAGCCGCGACCGGAGGCTTGGCGACCTGAATCAGAATTTCAGGCTACGCAAAGCCGCCGGCTCCGGTTCTACCCGACCGTCGAGTGTAAACAGCTGGAATGGCGCTAAAACCATTCTCAAACTGGCTTCCATGCCGGTTGCCGTGAAATCGGGTACATCCAAAGGCGGTTCGATCACTGTTGTCGGGTTTGATTTGCAGGCGCTCGACAGCCAGGCGTCGGTCGATCACATCTGGCATAAGCTGATGCAGTAAAGGTATAGATTTCCTACAGTTCTTTTTGGACGGCTGCGCCGTAAGCACATTTTTTCGCGGCTACGCGCCGCAGCGGGCAGGGGGTGTGCCACTGCGCACACCCCCTGCCAACCCCCGCGCAGCCGGGGGAAGCCCCCGGACCCCCTATTGGGGTTTTGAGTTCTATTCAATCCGGTTCACGCCTGTGAATCGCCA